>OKUM01000097.1_pt1 | contig 60686 bp, 63 predicted proteins | sample 1606801 | NCBI WGS metagenome assembly OKUM01 (sample SAMEA3882546, study PRJEB24775) | human gut metagenome | biome: human-associated habitat; feature: intestine environment; material: feces | place: Netherlands | collected 2009/2010
TTGCCCTTCCGGGGCAGAGCAACGGCCCTGCCCCGGAAGAGTGTGTATGAACTTACGGCGTGACGATGGTCGGATACTTTTCGTTGATGTACTTATAGAAGTTGCTCATGGCCTCGTCCTCGGTGACGGTGCCCTTGCAGTACTCTCTCCAGTTCGCCTGCAGACCCTCGTTGAGCAGCTGGTCATAGATGGTGTGGTTTTCGAACTTGATGTTCTTGGCAAGGTCGCAGAACAGTGCGATGTCGTTCTGGCCGCCGAGGAACTCGCTGCCGTAGGTCGGATCCTGCGCAACGGTCTCGTTGACCTTCTGGTTGTTGGAGAACTGCGCCTCGTTCTTGACCAGGTTCGTGCAGACCTCTTCGTCGTTGATGAAGGTGTTCATGATATCGGCAACCATGGTGGGGTTATCCGTGCCGGCAGGAGCCAGCAGCCACGTACCGCCCCAGAAGTGTGCCTGCGGGCCTTCGCAAATCGCCCAATCGCCGAAGCAGCCCTTGTCCGCGTCCTGTGCGTTGCCCATGGAGAAGTTGAAGTACCAGGCCGGCCCGAAGTAGCACATGGCCTTGCCGTCTCCGAACATCTGTGCGGTGCACTCATCAGACCAGATATCGCAGTCCTGCGTGTAGCCGTTGTCGGAGAAGTCCTTGGCCTGCTGCATCCAGGTCTGGATGGCGGGATCGATCTGGAGGTTGTTGTTTGCGTCGACCCACGGTTCGGAAACGTTGTTGGAGAAGACACGGTAGGTAGCAGCCTCGGAAGCGGTCATCAGATAGCCCTTGGCCTTGGCATCAGCCGCGACAGCATTGAACTTGTCCCAGCTGTTCAGCAGTTCCTGGACCTCGGCGGGATCGTCGGTGCCCAGAACGTCCTTGGCGATGGAGCGGCGGTAAATGAGGGCCGCCGGGCAGCACTGGAAGGAGACGCCCTTGACCACGCCGGACGCGTCGGACGCAGCCTGCACGGTGTAGGCATAGGTGTTGGAGAAGTCGGTCACGCCGAGGGCGGTGATGTCCTGCGTGACGGGCGACTCGGTGTACTTCTGGATGTAGTCGGCCTCAGCCAGGAACAGGTCGACCTTGTCGTCGGCAGAAGCGTTCTCCTGATTGAGCAGCGCCTCGTCTAGCTTGTCCTGATAGGCGCCGTCGGCGCTCGGGGTGATGATCCAGTTGACGGTCACGCCCTCGGGAACGGTGTAGTACTTCTCAAAGAAGCCCTTGAACTCTTCGTTCCAGGCGTAGATGTTGAAGACCTTGCCTTCCTCGGAAGCGGGTTCTTCGGCGGCAGTCTCTTCGGTGGCGGCGGTTTCTTCGGTCTTGGCAGGCTCGGCCGTTTCCGTGGAAGCGGCTGGCGTGTCGGTCGTCGTTTCCTTGCTCGCGCAGCCTGCAAACACAGCTGCGAGCATCAGGACTGCAAGCAACAGCGCAAGATACTTTTTCATTTGAATTCCTCCTGTAAAAATATAATGGTTGGTACTTTGATCTATGTGCACTGCCTCGCGGCAGAGAGCACCATCTTCAAATCGCGCGTACAGAGCCTCCCTCGACCAGCTTGCCCGGGATGAGGATCCGGTCGACCAGCGCGGTACGCGGCTTTTCGATGAGTTCGATGAGCTTCGCGGCAGCGGTCGCGCCGATCGCCGCCGTGTCCTGACGGTAGGTGGTCAGCGGCGGGCTCATGACGCTTGCGAGCTGGATGCCGTCATAGGCTGCGGCGCTGACATCCTCAGGAAGGCGAAGCCCCATGCGCCGGATGGCGTTGCCGCCGCCGATGCTGGAAAAATCGTCCGGCATCAGGATGCAGGTCGGCGGCTCCGGCAGCCGAAGCAGCTCCTGCGTCAGCCCTGCACAGCGGTCGGGGTCGTGGTAGACGCCCTCGCGGACATATTCCTCCGGGATCTCCAGCCCCAGCGCGTCGCAGGCGCGGTAGAAGCCCGTCAGGCGATTTTCCGTAACGGCGGTGCGCTCGCCGTGGATGAAGGCGATGCGGCGGTGCCCCTTGGAATAGACATACCGTACCAGCTCCTCCATGCCGCGCACGTTGTCGGATACGACGGCGGCACGGTTGTTGAATACGTGGTCGATCGTGACGACGGGCAGCTTGGAATTGACCAGCTCGAGCACCTGCGGATCGTCAAAGTCGACGCTGGCAATGACAACGCCGTCGACCCCGCGGTACTGACAGTGCTGCAAGTAAGTCGTCGCCTTCGCGCCGACGTTGCGATTGATAAAGGTGATGTCGTAGCCGTTTCGCTCCGCCTCGACCTTGAGACTTTCCAGCATCGAGGAGAAATACTCGTGCGCCAGACCGCTGCGCCGCCCGTCAACAAACAGGACGCCGATATTATAGGTGCGGTTCGTCTTGAGCGCGCGGGCGGCGGAGTTGGTCATATAGCCAAGAGAGTCAGCGGTTTTGCAGATCAGCTCCCGCGTCTGCTCGCCGATGTCCGGCTGCCCGGAGAGGGCCTTGCTGACGGTCGCGACCGAAACGCCGCAGGCCTTTGCGATATCCTTCATAGAAACCATGCCGGTCTGCCTCCATTTCGTCTGTGTGCTTTCTTAATCGTTTTCGTAATCTCAAAATAGCGGATTCCTCGCAAAAATGCAAGGGATTTTTTTCGTTTTTTACGTTTCTGAACGAAGTTTGGCTGTTCTGCTCAGTTTGGTCACGTAAATTTAGCAGATTTGACAGCTTAACGTTTCCGAAACTCGCCCTGCTTTTTCCTGTGCTCCTGAAAAAGATGTTTTTCAGGAAAAATCGCAAAATATGTCTTGCATTTTGCGCAAAAAGCCGCTATTGTAAAGCTGTAATTCTGTCATATTGATGACTTAAACGATTTCGATTCCGCCGGTGCGCCTGCGCGCATACCGGTGAAGGAGGGGTTTCGGATGCAATTTGGTTTCTTTGACGATCAGAGGCGTGAATACGTGATCACAAGCCCGCGCACGCCGCTGCCGTGGATCAACTACCTGGGGAGCGAGGATTTTTTCACACTCCTGTCGAATACGGCGGGCGGCTACTGCTTCTATCGCGACGCGCGGCTGCGCCGGCTGACCCGCTACCGCTACAACAACTGCCCGGTCGATCAGGAGGGCTTCCATATTTACATCAAAGACGGCGATACCGTCTGGAACCCCGGCTGGCAGCCCGCGAAAACGGAGCTGGACCGCTATACCTGCCGCCACGGCCTCGGCTACAGCGTGATCGAGGGGCAGAAAAATGGTGTTTCGGCCGCACAGACGCTGCTGGTCCCGCAGGGCGACAACTGCCTGCTCATCCGGCTGACGCTGAAAAATGGGACTGCCGCGGAAAAGACGCTCGATGTGTTCCCCTATGTAGAGTTCTGCCTCTGGGATGCGATGGACGACGGCTCCAACTTCCAGCGGAACTTCTCCATCGGCGAGGTCGAGCTGGAGCCGGACGCCATTTATCACAAATCCGAATACCGCGAGCGGCGGAATCACTATGCCGTGTTCTGGGCGAACCGCCCGTATGACGGCTTCGATACCGCGCGCGACGCCTTTATCGGCCTCTACGGCGCGCCGTCTCTGCCCGAAGCGGTCCAAAACGGCCGCTGCACCAATTCTGTCGTCCACGGCTGGGCGCCGGTCGGCGCGATGCAGTTCCATATGGCGCTGCGGCCCGGCGAGTCACGGGAGCTTTTCTTTGGTCTCGGCTATGTGGAAAACCCGGAGGATGAGAAATTCTCCGCGCCCGGCGTGATCAACAAGACGCGCGCACACGCGATGATCGGAAAATACCGTACCCCGGCACAGTTTGACGCGGCAATGGACGCGCTGCACGGGCACTGGGACACACTGCTCTCCAACTACCACACCGAGACCGGCGACGAGAAGGTCGACCGGATGGTGAATATCTGGAACCAGTACCAGTGCATGGTCACGTTCAACATGAGCCGCTCGGCCAGCTATTTTGAAAGCGGCATGGGCCGCGGGATGGGCTTCCGCGATTCGTGTCAGGACCTGCTCGGCTTTGTGCATATCATTCCGGAGCGCGCAAGAGAGCGGATCCTGGACATCGCCGCCACGCAGTTTGCGGACGGCAGCGCCTATCACCAGTATCAGCCGCTCACGAAAAAGGGAAATCTCGCCGTCGGCAGCGGCTTCAACGACGATCCGCTGTGGCTGATTGCAGGCGTGGACGCGTATCTGCGCGAGTCCGGCGACTGGTCGATCCTGGACGAGGTCGTGACCTTTGACTGTGACCCGGACAACGCCGCTCCGCTCATGGAGCATCTGCGCCGCAGCTTCCGGTTCACCTGCACGCATCTTGGGCCACACAAGCTGCCGCTCATCGGCAGAGCCGACTGGAACGACTGCCTGAATCTCAACTGCTTCTCCGCCCACCCCGGCGAGAGCTTCCAGATCACCGGCCCCAGCGAAGGCCCGGTCGCGGAGTCGGTGTTCATCGCCGGGATGTTCGTCAAATACGGCAGGGCCTACGCCGATATTCTTCGCCATCTGGCGCTGACCGCAGAAGCTGCAGCGGCTGATGCCGCAGTCGCAGAGATGCAAACAGCCGTGCTGGATGCGGGCTGGGACGGCGCATGGTTCCGCAGGGCCTACGACGCGTTCGGCGCGCCCGTCGGAAGCAAAGACTGCGCCGAAGGGCAGATCTTCATTGAGCCGCAGGGCATGTGCGTCATGGCCGGCATCGGCAAGGAAACCGGCGAGGCTGCACAGGCGCTGAAAAGCGTGGAAGATCGGCTCGACAGCAGGTTCGGCATCGTCCTTCTGCAGCCGGCCTACACAAAATATTATCTGAATCTCGGCGAGATCAGCTCGTATCCGCCCGGATACAAGGAAAACGCGGGGATTTTCTGTCACAACAATCCCTGGATCACCTGCGCGGAGGCCGTCCTGGGGCACGGCGCACGCGCGTTTGAAACCTACCGGAAGATCTGCCCGGCCTATCTGGAAGCCGTCAGTGAGGTCCACCGCACGGAGCCGTATGTCTACAGCCAGATGGTCGCGGGCAAGGACGCGCCGACGTTCGGCGAGGCCAAAAACAGCTGGCTGACCGGCACAGCCGCATGGACGTTCGTGTCGATCTCGCAGGCCATTCTCGGTGTGCAGCCGGAGCTGGACGGGCTGCGGATCGACCCGTGTGTCCCGCCGGAATGGACGCACCTGACACTGACGCGGCGCTTCCGCGGCGCGCAGTACTGCATTACAGTCGAAAATCCGGACGGCGCGGAGCACGGCGTGCGGGAGCTGTATGTGGACGGCGTGCGGCAGGACGGGAATCTGATCGCCCCCGCCGCGCCGGGCAGCGTTGTTTCGGTGCGCGTGGTTCTGGGAGGCTGAGATGGCGTTTCGGGAGGATTTTGTCTGGGGCGCGGCGTCAAGCGCGTATCAGACCGAGGGCTTCCCGTCCGCGGATGGCGGCGGGGAGAGCATCTGGGACGCATTCTGCCGCCGGCCCGGCGCGATCGCAAATGGAGATAACGGCTCGATCGCCTGTGACGGCTATCACCGGTTTGAAGAGGACATCAGGCTTTTATCGTCGCTCGGGCTGCGTGCGTACCGCTTTTCCACGAGCTGGGCGCGCATCGACCCGAACGGAGACGGCCGGTGGAACGAGGCCGGGCTCCAATACTATGACCGCGTGGTGGACTGCTGCCTTGCAAACGGCGTCACGCCGTGGATGACGCTCTATCACTGGGAGCTGCCGCAGGCGCTGGAGGAAACCGGCGGCTGGCAGGATCGCGGGACGGCGGAACGCTTTGCGCGGTTCGCGGGCATGATGGCGGCGCATTTTTCCGGCCGTGTTTCGCATTTTATCACGCTCAACGAGCCGCAGATCGTGCTCAAGCTCGGATACGCCGACGGGATCCATGCGCCCGGGAAGCGGCTTTTGCTTCCGGAACTCGTTTCGTGCTGGAAAAACCTCATGCTGGCGCATGGGCTTTCCTTCCGGGCCATCCGGAACGCTGCGCCGGAAGCTTTGATCGGTATTGCCTCCACCGGCAAGCTCTGCTATCCGCACAGCCCTGCCGATGAGACCACCGCGCGGCAGGAGACCTTCCGCCTGACGGATGCCGACTGGATGTTCACGCACCCGATCGTTTTAGACGCCGTGTGCCTTGGCCGTGTCGAGCCAGAACCGGGAGCGCTTCGCGGCCTTTTAAGCGCCGTCACGCCCGCAGAATGGGACACGATGCACGCTGTTCCAGACTTTATCGGCGTCAATTCGTACAACGGCAGCGAGATCGCCGCCGGGCCGGACGGCGTGCCGGTCTATCTGCCGCGGCCGCAGGGCTTTGCCTGCACGGCGCTCAAGTGGCCCGTCACGCCGGAGATCATGGCGTATGGCTTTGCCTTTCTCTTTGACCGCTACCGGCTGCCGCTCTACGTGACGGAGTGCGGGCTGAGCTGTAATGACCACATCTTCCTGGACGGGCAGGTCCACGACGCGGACCGGATCGATTTTCTGCACCGCTATCTGCTTGCGCTTTGCAGAGGATGTGAACGGGCCGACGTCCGCGGCTTTTTCCACTGGTCGCTGACCGACAATTTTGAGTGGCACAGCGGCTATGCCGAGCGCTTCGGCCTGATCTACGTCGACTATCCGACGCAAAAACGGATTCTGAAGGACAGCGCGCGCTGGTATGCGCAGACTGCCCGGGAAAATGGTAAGAATGTATAGGTATTCTTTGTTTACAGCGGCGCAATTTCTGCGCCACTGGTTTTCCGCTCTGACCCAAACCGTGACCCAAACGCGGAAAAATCCGGCGGATTTATCCGTACCGGAAAGGATACCGCTGTGAAATTTCCCGAGCGGAAAGGTGTGGAAATGCCCTGAAATGTCCGCGAAAAATATCCGACCAACCTTCGGGACCAAGAGGCCTCGGGTTCGAATCCCGACACTCCGACCATGCGGAGTGTCCTTATAGGATCTGAGTATCCTACAAAGGACACTCCGCATTTTTTATTATCAAAATTGGGGTAGCGCCGTTTTCATCGAACAGCAGCCGATCCCGGATGCACAGGAGCTTTACCTTGTGCCGGGTGAGCAGGTCAATGTAGCGTTGGGTCATCCCCCACTCCCGGCCTATCCGGGTCAGGTTATGGACTAACACCACATCCACCTTGCCAGCGACAACGGCCTCGGTCACTTTTTGGAGCGCCGGGCGGTCTAATGTGAGCCCGCTGCCGTATTCGTCCGCAGCGCCGATGATGGTATATCCCGCCTGCTTTGCGTAGAGCTGGAGCAGAAACCGCTGGTGTTCCAAGGCGAAAGAATCCTCACGGGCGACACGGCAATAGAGAAATGCTCTCATATCCCACACCACCTTTACACCGCCGGGGCGTAGCTTAATGCTACGCCTTTTCTCGTTTCCAGCAGAATATCCCGCTCGGGGATTTTCCGGCGATCCGGCACCTCAAAGGCACCGATGCAGTTGTAGTGGATTGTCACCCGCTGATTGGTAACGCCGTCCTCCTTGACCGCAGGATAGACCTCGATATACTCAATGAGTTCGGCAACCATGCGCTTAGTAATGGTGGTGGCGTCGGTGTAGCGGCGTACCGTTTCCAAGAAGGTGTCCACATCCATCCGCTTATCTTCCAGCTTTTTCAGTTCCAGACGAAGCGCCTTGATTTTCTTGGCGTTTTCGCCCTGTTCCTGCTCATACCGCTTGGACATTTTGGCAAACCGGGCATCGTCGATCTTACCGGACACATTGTCCTCATAGAGCCGTTCAAAGAGCATATCCAGCTCCCCGTCCCGGGCCAGCAGCCCGTCCAGCTCCCGTTTCTTGCGTACCCGGTCATTTTCCGCTACCTTGGCGGAGCGGCCCACCATCGCCTTGATGAAGTCGTTTTCGTATTCGTTAGCGAAGCAGGCCAGCCGGTGGATCTCGTAGAGCACGACCTGCTCCAAGAAGTCCAGCCGGATATAATGGGTAGACGAGCACTTGCGGAGCCCGGAATTGTGGTTCTGGCAGCTAAAGAATTTAATATCGTGGTTGCCCTGGTTAAAATGGAAATTCAGATTGCCGCCGCACTCCGGGCATTTCAGATAGCCGGAAAAGACGCTGGGTTCTTGGGTAACGGTGGGGCGCTTACGCCGTGTCCCGGCTTTTAACGCCTGCACCTTTTCCCAAGTTGGCCGGTCAATGATAGGCTCATGGACATTGAGGAAGATCGCCCGGTTTTCCTCCGGGTTTTCAATCCGGCGCTTCATTTTATAGGATTTGGAATAGCTCTTGAAGTTGATGACATCCCCGCAGTATTCCTGTGTGGTCAAAATCTTCTTGATTGTGGTGTGCCCCCATTTTGTGGGCTCCACGGTGCTTTTGGAGCCGCCCCTGCTTGTACCCCTGCTGCGCCAGTAGTAGGTCGGGTTGACGATCCCATCCGCACCGAGGGCAGCGGCGGTTTCAGCCAGCCCGTACCCGTCCAGCGCCATGCGGTAGATACGGCGTACCACCTCGGCGGCCTCCGGGTCAATCACCCAAAAACGGGGATCGTCCGGGTTCTTTATGTAGCCATAGGGCGGCGGCGAAAGCGGGATACCGGCGTTGCCTTTCATCTTGTTGACGATGCGGCGCTTCTTGGAAATGTCCTTGGCGTAGTATTCATTCATAATGTTTTTGAACGGGGTAAAATCATCTTCGCCCTCGTCGCTGTCCACGCCATCGGAAACGGCCACAAGCCGCACATCATGGAGCGGGAAAAACTCCTCGGTGAGCTTGCCTACTTCAATGTAGTTCCGGCCCAGCCGGGAGAGGTCTTTTACAAACACCGCCGAGATGTACCCGGCCTCGATTGCGGCGATCATCTTCTGAAAGCCGGGGCGCTTCATGGTAGTGCCGGTGATACCGTCATCCACGAAAAAGATCGTGTCCGTGTAGCCCTTGTCCTTGGCGGCCTTCTGGAGAATTTTCTTTTGGTTCTGGATGCTGTTGGACTCGCTGTCCATGTTATCGTCACGGCTCAGGCGGCAGTAGAGAGCGGCTGTGCCGGTAGAGATTTTCTTGCTTGACTGTTTCAAAATATCCTCCTTCCTGCAATCAAGCAAGAGGTTCTTATCTATGTATATTATACCTCTGCCGACTGCCCGTGTTAAGGATGTCGATGGAACAGTTAAGCTGGCTCCAAATCGGCCAGCATCAGCTTCAACAGGATGTCACGCATGGACTCGCCTTTGTCCTTGTAGACGGGCGTGACAATGAATTGGATTTTGCCGACTTGATAGGTGTATTCCTCCTTGACGGGTACGGGATCTTCCATGTGGGCCTCCTTCCAGAGCGATACGAAACAATGACCGACAGTCCCCCTTGTCCCGTGGGGAAACGCAGAAAGGCGGCACCTTCGGCGGTGCCGCCCTCTTGCCTTGCTCCACTTTGGGACAACTTGTCCCAAGGTCAATAGGGGCTGTTCTCAAAGTGCTGCTGGGCCTCCTCCAGCCCGCAGAAATCAAAGACCTCATGGAGCTCGGCCACCACACGCCGGATGTCTGCGGGAGAAAACCCGCAGTTTTCCATAGCGTAGATGACATAGCCCCGGCAGGCATTGTTGCTCCACGGTTGGGCAAGCAGGGCTGCCAGTTCGGGATCATACTTCATGTTGGTTTCCTCCTCGATAAAAGTTTCGGGAGCGCCACGCTCATTTCCTTGGCCCGTCATAAGACAGCAATACTCAGCATGACGCTCCCGAGGGGACGGCAGCCCGGAGGGGCAAGCAGCCAGCTTGTCCGGCTGCGGATCGTGGCCGTGGGGTGGCTTGTCCCACTTGCGGCGCTGGTGTTGTTCGCTCGTTCTCCTGCCGGAGAAGTCACAGCGCACCCGCCGCCCGGCTCCTCGCTCTATGGCTCGGGGCCGCCGCTATTCAGTTGTTGATCGGATGTAACTCCTCTCATATACCAAGGACAAAAAACATCCCAATGCGGGGGCAACTTACAAAACTTTTTTCAAATATCTTTTCATGCTCTCCAAACCGAGCTTCACGGACTCCCGCACCGAGCTTTCATTGACACCTTCGGCCTCAGCCACCTCCCGATAGCTCTTGCCGAGGATCACACAGGCATCCACCCGGCGGCCCTGCGTTTCGGGCAAGGAATTGAGCGCAACACACAGATGGCAGAACAGTTCCATGCGTTCCAGCAACTCCTGCGGGGTGGGTTCGGAAATGCAGGCGGAGTATTCGATCCCGTCCTCGCAATCGAGGGAATACTGTGCCTTGTTGCGGACAATCCGCCGCTGATAGGCGGCCTCGTACAGTCTGCTTGCCCGGAGCTCGTCAGCCACTTCCTCGGAAACCTCTATGTATTCGTCGTGGGTGTACCACGGATAAAAGTCTTTCAGATTGATGGTCGTCATTTGTAATTCCTCCGTTCAGATGGTTAGGGGGTGAATGGCGATCTGAACGGAGGGCGGCGGGGAGCGACACCCCGGGCCGCCTTTACCTACTTCGGGACAATTTGTCCCAAAGCAACCAAAACAAAATGCGCCTGTATACCACAAAGGCACACAGGCGCAAGAAATTACATATTCACTTAAAAGCTGACAATTTTCGCATCCGCCATCGGACTGATCCCATCGGAAAGACGAGCTTTTTTTGACAGGTTAGGTGGATGGAAAACAAATAAGGACACGGCGATACCTCCTGGACACCGCCGTATCCTTAAAAAAGGGCGACTTTAATACACCCCCGTATTCTTATTTTCAAAGAAAACGGCGGCTTTGATTTAATTGATCAAAACCGCCGTTTACAGTTGTATGACAGCGGCTAAACTTCAGTTACACGCAATCATTTTCTATGTTTATAAATAAAGATAGCCAGAGCATACCCTATCAGAAAGCAGACACCAATTATACACCACACAAGAGCAGCAATAACATTACCACCAAGGAAAAAACCTGAATCCGATGTTAGGGCAATGATAGCAAAGGCAAGTGTTATAACAAAACAATAGATCGGAATATATCGTAAAATTTTGTGTTGTGTTCTACATCCAACAAGGAATTGAATAAGAAAGGCGATGAGAGCAGGCCCTCCAAAATAAAGTAGAATATCCATACTAACCTCGCTCCTCACTTTATTCGGCAGGTATTGCTTCTTCCCGGGTTTTGTACTGAGAAAGTGCGCTATCGTATTTTTCGCCAACTCGACGATAGTGCCGTTCAAGGAGATAAAGAGCGAGTATCAAAACTGCACTGGAAAGAATGACAGCAATTAGCCAAATAGAAATTCCCGTACCACGATCTGCAATTCCAAGAAGATCAAGAATTAGAGATGGTAGCCCATAATTAACTGACAGAACGCTGCAAATGAGCACACAAGGGATGCCGCAAATTATAAGGCGGGATTTTATGGCATACGAACTTTCCTGGCCATCTACGCAGATCATAGAGTATAAAGCGGACAAAATAATAGCGGAAACCATGCAAAGTAAGGTTTGAGGTGTATTCAATCCACTTGCACGAAATTGAGGAAAGATGGCCCGTGCAAAGAACAAAGTTTGGAGCAGGCCAAAGATAAAAAAGAACACCGTAAAAAAGCGCCAAATAATTGAGCGATAGTTATTCACCTACATAACCCCCAATGCTGTCTTTATATTGCTTGAATATTGCCGTGATACAATAACTTTTTCTCCGTTATCCATAGTAAGCAAGAGCCTGGCACCAATTTCTGGCCGAATGGATTTTGTCCGTTTCAAATTGATAATAACTGCCTTCGATGCTCGGAAAAAAGATCTGTTTTTCAAATGGTTTTCTAACTCATACAGTCGCTTATCCGTTTCGTATATCTGTTGCTCGGTATAAATGAATGTCTTGCGATCCACCGACTCGATATACAAAATATCATTCAAAGCAATTTGAAAAAGTTCTCCTTGCCGCCGACAGCACAATTTTGTGTTGAGAGAATCCAATGCAGATACAATTCTTTGAACATTTTCATCTTCGGCCATACAATTTATGATGACTTCAATTTCTTGAATATCAGCCTGTATGTTAATTGCTACTTTCAATTTTCACCCCTCCCCCTATGTGTATCTTATAAAAGGCAAATCAGTTTTTCAAGACAGAGCGACTCAAGATGCACCAAACAGCGACAGAGTTGCAACCAAACCCTATTTGCGCCAGTTTTGGGGCAGCGCACTAACGGCAAGCAGGGCAAGTGTGGCCACACTTGCTATTTTTGCAGCCCGAGAGGGCCGCAAAAACGCTTGTTGGGGAGCCTCCCCAAACCCGGCACTTTGGGACAAAATGTCCCAAAGTAAATTGTCTGCGTCACCGTCGCTACCGCTCCTGTTCCTTATTCTTGCGCCCGTCCGTCACGCCCAGCAGATAGTCAATGTTGGTCTTGACCGCCACGGCCTGCCGCATTTCCTGTTGAGCGGCCCGGTACTTGGCGTACAGGGCCTTTTTCTCCGCCGCCAGCTTGCGGCGCTTTTCTTTTAATTGGGCCATCTTGGGTAGTTTGGCCCCGTCCAGCAGATCGTTCAAAGCGGCCTTGGCTGCTCGGTAGTCCGCCAGCTCCGCCTCGTGCTGGGCCAGAAATCTCTTGTTATACTTGGCTGCCTTGTACTCGTCAAACACGGGCCGGGTCTTGGCGTATTGTACCACGGCCCCCATGAGTTCGGAAGTATAGGCAAGGTCAGCCTCGGTCTGCCGGAGCTGTTCCGTCAGCGCATGGAAACGAGTGGACGCAGCCTCGGCCTCGGTGGTGAGCTGGTCATATTCGCTGATCTGATGCTCCCGCATGAATTGCAGCGCAGCGGCCATTTGTTTGAGATTATACACCTTGGCCCACCGCTCATAGGCCGGGCCTTTCCCGGAGCGCAGTCGCTCCTGTATATCCATGATCAGATCGACACGCCTGGGCGCAGCGGGGGCCGGAGCGTCCAGCTTCGGCAAGGGGCGCTTGCCCGCAATTATATCCCGGATGTCCCCGGGATCAAAGCCTTCCCCGAGAGTGGACGAGCGGAGCCGGGTGGCCCGTTGCTGTCCCGGCACAAGGAATGAGATCGCACCGCCACGCCCCTGCTTGACCGCATAGCCGGACTCCTCCATGAGCCGCAGAAAGGCGTCAAAGCTGTTCGGGCCTTTGGCAAGGGCGTCGCAGATAGCCGCCCGCAACCGTTCCTTGTAGGAGGGCTGGCGCTCCGCCCCCAGCCATGCTCCGTAATGGAGAAAGCGGCCCTTGCTATGTAGCTTGGGGTTGGTAATCACGGACAGGTCATTTTCCAGACACACCCGGTCAGAGAGCCGCCGCACCGCCCGGGCCGAGCCGATGAAATCCCGGAACTTGTGGGAGCAATCCAGAGAAGTGGAGTTGTAGTAGATGTGGTTATGAATGTGCTGGCGGTCTGTGTGGGTAGCAACGAAAAAGGCGTACTTGCCCTTTGTCCAGCGCATCGCCGTTTCATAGCCCACCCGGTTTGCCTCCTCCGGGGTGATCTCGCCCGGCTTGAATGACTGGCGGATCTGATAGCAAAGCACATCGGCATCCCGGCGCTGCTCCCGGCCCGTGGCGGCCTTGTACTTGGCCTTGGAGAGCAGGAACTCGGCATCGGCGGTCATGTAGTCGCACTCATAGGAGGAAATCAATTTGCCGCCCTGCGTCTTGTCCGGGTTCTGCCCATAGTCAAACCGCTCTTTCAAGGATTGGGCGACGGTTTCCCCCTTGCTGATCTTGTGCTTTTTGAAATAGGTTGTGGCCGTAGGCAGCCCTCCTTTCGATACGACAAACGGCGGCTGTTACCAGCCGCCGCTCGGACTTTGGGATAAGTCGTCCCGAAGTATCAGCCTGTGATGAAATCCTGTAAGGAGTATTTCAGCGAGTAGAGCCTGTCCATAAGCCAGTCAGCGATGGCTGGGATGCCAAAGGGCGAAACGAGAAACGCCAGTACAAGGAACACCACACCGCCCAGCGTCTGGCCGCCGATGAACAGGACAAGGGCCAGCAGGGTCAGCACCACGCAGCCTATATGACACAGCGCAGAAGCCACGCAATACAGGAACGACACGATGGCAACGAGCAGGGTCAGCGCCACCACAAAGGGGGCGGCAAGGATTTTGAGAACGATCATATCAGCTACCTCCTGTAAAATCTGCTTGGTTTGTCCTCCTATGATAATTATAACTCCGTAAAAATAGGGGCACAAGGATGTCGAGCTGATATGACTTTGGGACAAAATGTCCCGAAGTTTATACCCGTATCACCCGGACTTCCTTGCCCAGCGTATGAGCATAGCGCATGGTGAAAAGCGTCCCTCCACGATCTCGTCCATCATAAACAGCGATCACCCGCTGGGACTCCCCAGCCATATAACGGTTTCGCTGCATAAAGCACGAGTGCTCGTATTCCTCACATACGATCTTGACCCCGTTGCAGGCCCGCAGCAACTCATGGAATTGTTGGTTTTTCGTTTTTATGCGGCCCGCATAGGGAATAGCCGCCTCCAAAAACAACTCGGGGTGGTGTTCTATTTCCTCGGCTACAATGGATGCAAACATGAGATCAGTCCCCTCTGCAAAGCCGGAAATAAAGCGGGTATAGCCATCGTCAATCGCCGCCCGCACTTCCCGCCGGAGCTCTTGCTCCACATAGGCAATTCGTTCAGCCGGAATATCCCGATGCCCCGTAACACAACATACCTTTGTTTCCATTCCAGTTCCTCCATTTCGGGTCAAGTTTGGACTCCTTCCGTATAGGCAATATTGCCTATAACGCTACACCTTCATTATAGGCAATAATGGAGATATGTAAAGTGTGAAACGGAGGGAGGAGCCGGGATGATCTCATACGCCCCATTATGGGAAACGATGGAAAAGCGTGGAGCAACCACATATACACTGCAATACAAGGGCGGGATCAGCAGCTCTACGATCCGGCGTCTGAAAGCAAATGAATCCGTTTCAACCAACACTCTGGATGCGTTGTGCAAGATATTGGATTGTACTCTGGACGATATAGTGACTTATCTGCCGGACAATGAATAGCGAGGAATGGGGTGAACCTCCATTCCTCTTTTTCTTTGGGACAAATTGTCCCAAAGAGAAAAGCCGGGGAGCAGCACAAGGCCGCTTCTCGACAGGTCAGAGCTCCACCACCGCCAGTTTTTTCAGCAGCACGGACAACCACAGAAGTTTATTTAAGAAAACTTAAGAAAGCGTTCATAGTATTTTCTCTCCTGTATGTTATTATCATGACTACAAGCAAGCTCTGACTGAACAAATTATATTGTTGCAGTACAATATAAATGATAATGGCAACCAGAATAGAAGTAGTAATTGAATTAAGATAGATAACAAGTTATCAAGTAAAAGTAGTGGAAGAATAGGTTGTGCTATTTGGAGGTAAAATTATGAGAAAAATTTTATCTTTTGTAGTTTGCTGTGTAGCGGTTATGTGCTTGACCTCTTGCGGCTTTGAAATAAAAGCAAGTCCCGCAAAAGAATTTATACACTGTTTTGCATTGGATCTAAAAGAAACCAGCGTAGAAATGCAATCCGTCTATAATAGTTATGGAGGGTTTCGAGGCGAGGGGATGGCGCTCTATACAGTAGAATTAGACGATAGCGCAAAAGATGAACTGAAACAATGGACAAATCTGCCACTATCCTCCGAAGCGAGTGACTTTTTGGAATCAGTGAGTACTTATATTACAATACCAGAAATTACAGAAGGGACTTGGAAATTCGTAAACAATAGCGGCGAAGAAAGTGATAAAATTACAAATGCAGAGCTTTGCATCTATGATACAAAAGAGGACACAACCTATTGGATCAAAATGGATTCCTAACACAAATATATCATCATAAAAAGGACAGCCGGATTAACCCCGGCTGTCCTTTGATACGCTCACACTCCTAAGAAGCAAAGAAAAAATAGAAATAAGGGATAGGGACAGGGACGCTTTTGGGGAAAGGAGTTCCCCCTTTCCCCGCCGCTTGGCAGCCCTTATCTCCCCCATTATCTTTAGGGAGCTTAGATTATCAATAAATTTTTGCACATTTTATCACACGGGAAATGGGGTGTCAATCCACCCCATTTTTTCTACTGGCTGTTTCGCCTTGACCGCTAATTTTATCAGTTGACAAGAATGCTTGGCAACATTATAATAATGCAAAGCACACTTGGCAACAATGAGTAAGGAGATGAATGTGATGAAAAAGGAAGATGTTTTGTCAAAGGCGCAAAAAGAAGGTATGCTTGGCATTGATGAGGGAACGAAACAAATGAAAAATCACGGGAGATTGATTGGTCAAGCAATGTTCAGTCTTGTATTTGTTATAATTGCGTTTCTTGCCATAATCACAAAAAATAAAATTGACTATGGAGTGCGTGCAATGTTTCTGGCGTATCTTGCAGGAGAAACATTTATAGAGTGGAAGTTCAAAAAGAGTAAGGTATTTTTGCTTTTATCGATTGCCGCCAGCTTTATGACTATTTTAGCTTTAATCGAGGTTGCTTGTAATATGTTTGGAGTGGCTCGATGAACGCCGAATTAATACTTAAAAATCATCTCAAAGACGCCCGTGTTGAAAGAAATTTATCGCAGGCGGCATTGGCGGAAATGGTAGGCGTTTCCCGCAACACCATTAGTTCGATTGAAACAGGGCAGTTTAACCCTACTGCCAAACTCGCACTCATTTTATGTATTGCCCTCGATAAGAAGTTTGAAGAGTTATTCTATTTTGAGTAACAAAATGTCGAACGCCCCTGTTGCAGCGCAGGTAGATCCTATCGGTCGCTACCGTATATTTATCGCTCTCTATCCCTGCTTTTGGATTTCTCCTTTGTTTGCCTGTCTTTCTGCATTTCTGCTAAAATTTACCTTTTATTTTCTTTGGGACAAATTGTCCCAAAGAAAAAAGCCGGGGAGTAGCACAAGGCCGCTCCCCGACAGGTCAGAGCTCCACCACCGCCGACAGCTTTTTCAGCAGATCGGACAGCGGCCCCCAAAGGTCAGCGTAGTCCCGTTGCAGGGCCTTGATCTCGTCGGGGTAAATGCCGCCGTAGGTGTTCACATGGATCGCCACTTGGTTGAGGTTGTTGGCGCACCGCCGCTGGAGGGACACCAGCTCCCGGATGTCCGAGAGATCAACATGGAGCACATAGCCGTTGAGGGCCATTTTCCGCATATAGGCTCCCATGTTGGAAATGCCCGCCTCGGCCATGCGCTCCCCGATCAGCGCCTGCTCCTCCGGCGTCACCATCACATGAAGATGGACACAGCGGCGGCGTTTCTTTGTCACCGCTCCTCACGCTCCCGGCTCCTGTGCTTGTTGGGGGGCTCCTTCACCTTGTCCAGCTCCTTTTCCGGGGGCTGGGGCGGCAGGGCCGGGCCGTTGTTCAGCAGCCCGTCGATCATGTTGTAGTTCTGTTCGGTGGAAAGCTCCACGGTTTTCAGCGGGTTATCCTGTTCGTGCATAATACCTCCTATCTCTCGTCACGGCGGAGAGCGGACTTCTTGGGGGCGGTCTGGCCCCGGTGCTCCTCTGCCTGTTTTTGGGCGGTTTTCATCTGCTGGGCAATCGGCTGCTTGTCCTCCTTGCGGGCCTTGGCCGCCGCTTGGCGCTCCACCCCATGAGCACGGGCGGCAAGCTGCTCCGGGGTGACATACTCTTTCGCCACATAGCTGCCGAAGTCGGGGTAAAACCATGTCAGCCGCCTCTGCTCCGGGACATGGTGGGCATCCTCCCATTTGCCCACCACCTGAGCCTGGGCGTCCATCTGCCGCCGGATGTCCAGATTTTCACGGGCGGGCCGCAGCTCATAGTCCTGCATTTCCCGATCCGTCAAGGGTTGGGCATAGGTGATCGCCCCCCACGCCTGGAACGCCTCGCCCGGCACCTGCTGGCGGGTAAAGTAAATATCCATGTGGATCGGGCGGTTGAAGTAGCTCTTGGGGTAGGTGCCGATGTCGATGGGCCGTTGGGTGGAGTAGTATTTGTAGGTCTCCTTGTCCGGGGCCTGCTCCACCTCCTGCACATGATAGCGCCGCTGATAGTCCTCGGCCCGGTTGTGCAGGTCACGCTCGGCCATATCCGGCTCGTTGTGGTAGTGGCCCCAAAAGTAGTCACGGTGTCCGTCCTGCTCATTGAATTGCCATGTCACATAGGGGTTCGGGGCCTTGGGGTTTTCCCCCAGCACAAAGCCGCATTTGTTGTCAAACAGGATGGTGCGGCGGATCACATAATCCGCATTGATCTCCACGGGCATCCTCCTTTCCGAAATGTTAGCACTATTTCCGCAAAACCGGGGCGGACGGGAAAAGGTATTGCCCCCTCCCGAACCGCCCCCGGAAAGCCTTGTGACAAGCGGGTTTTCCGGGGCCAAATGCTAACGCATCACCCCCGGTATTTCCGCATATAGTCCCGCTGCTTTTTGAGCCTTGCGGCCTTGGCGCAGCCGGGGGAGCAATACCGTGTCCGGCCATTGGGGAGAAAAGCCCTGCCACATACCGGGCAGGGCCGGGTTTCCGGGGCAGGGCCTTCCGCAGCGAGGGACGCCTCCAGCACGGGATCATTGGGCAGCACCGCCTCCCGGAAGTAACGGCACAGCGCCCCCGTCCAGCACTTTTCCAGCATATAGCACGGGCAGTCCAGCGGCAGGCAGCCCACATCCCGGTCATAGTTGGCGCACAGCCTTGTCACCAGCTTGCGGATGGCCGCCTTTTCCTCACGGGTCAGCTCTCGGGCCACCGCTTCACCTCCCGCCGCCAGCGTCTTTCAGCAGTTCCCGGTAGCAGGCCACACACCCGATCCCCCGCCAGTAGGGGCAGCCGTGGCAGCGGGAGCCCTCCGGGGCCTTGACAGGCTCGGGCCGCTCATACCGGGGAACCTGCTGCATCATCGTTTCATAGGGACTGTTGGTAAATTTCATTTGTCGCCCTCCGTTTCGTCCTCGTCCTCCTCGTCCCACGGCGGGGTATCGTCGTAGGTTTCCAGCTCGTCCCCGTAGTCCTCCTCGGTTTCAGCGGCCCGCTGCTGCTTGGGGCGGTAGACCTTGAAATACCACCCGGCTCCGCCGCCCACCAGCGCCACCGCCAGAATGAGCAGGAGCGTCCCGGTGTTTCCACCCGCCTGTTCGGGCTCCGGCTCAGGGGTAGGCTCCGGCTCCTCCACGGGTTCGGGTTCCGGCTCCACCCCCACGCACTCGGTCATATTGGTGGAGCAGACCGGGCAATCCATATTGATCGCCCCCGCCACGCACTTTTCCGTACAGGTACACTCGGGCAGTTCCGTCCCGGACGCCTCCAGAGCTGCCAGCAGATCGGCCTCGTCCACCACGCTGAAAAAGTAGGTTTCGTATTGTTCAGCGTCCTCGTCGGTGGGCTTGTCGTAGTCAATGACGATGTAAAAAGTGTTTCCGCCGTTGGTCTGGACGGTGATAAACTGCTTGTTGGTGTGCTCGTCATAGAGCAGATCACGGGTCACAAGGTTGCCCTCCTCGGTGAAGCCCTCGCCGGGCTCAATGGTGGGCTCGGGGGTGGTGGTTTCCTCCGCAGGATCAAGGCCCTCCCATTCGGGGCCGCCCCCGGCGTAGGCCGTGACGGAGAAGCCGCACAGAAGAACAACGGCGCAAAACGCCGCTGTCAGCATCTTAATTCGCTTTTTCATTCGCTGTCCTCCTTATCCTCGGTTTCGGACTTCGGGACATTTTGTCCCAAGGTGGCCCCGGCCCGGATCTGCTGGAGCACCACAGGCAGCTCGGCAAGGGGGATGCTCATGCCCCGCACGATGTCCACGATCTCGCTGTTTTCCGCCTCCACCTTTTTCTGTTCCAACTCCTTCAGCCGGGCCTGCTGTTCGGAGATTTTGGCCTTGACCTTTTCGATCTCGGCCTCGATCTTTGCGCTTTTGGAAATTGCCATGAAAGCCTCCTTTACGGTAAATGCCCGTAGGCGTAGAAATGAGATTGCCAATAGCTGCTGTTGAGGTTGGTATAACTGATGGGATCTCCACAATGGAGCATCCAGCCATCGCCCACATACAACCCACAATGGCTGACCCCCGGCGTGTCGTAGGTGCCAACAAAAAACACCAGATCACCCGGCTGGGGCGAGCTGGTGGGGGTACAGTAGTTGTATAGGCCCTGTGCGCCCAGCCGCCCCACATTCCATCCGCATTGATTGAGCACCCATGAGAGGTAGCCGGAGCAGTCAAAGGAAGTGGACGGGCTGGAGCCGCCCCAGACATAGGGATAGCCGATGTACTTCTCCGCCTCGGTGAGCAGGGCGGAAAAGGTTTCGTCCGTCAGATATTCCTCGGGGACTTCATGCTCCACGGGATCGCCCGTGTACTTGCCCACATAGTCGGAGCCGGGGAACAGATCGGGACGGTTGCCCAGCGTCGCCATGTAGAGGGCATACCGGGAGAGCTGTTCCTCGCCCATGATGTAAACGGGCAGGTGGGAAAGGTTTTCGCTTTCCAGCGTGACATAGCAGATATACCATGTGTAGGGATCGCCCTCTGCGTCATACCGGGTTTCCGTTACCACGGTTTCCGTGAGCGTGTACTGTTGGTCAAAGAGCATTTGCAGGGTGTCCTGCACTTCGGCAAGCGTCCATTCCCCCTCATGCCATGCGCTGATGATGGACAGCAGCACATAGGGGTCATGCTCGATCTCGTCCAGATCGTAGTGGTATTCGTCATAGTCGTGGGTGCTCTCGTAGGTGTCCAGATAGTTTTGCAGATCGGCCTCCATGCCGGAGTAGGCGGCCTCAGCCCCCAGCAGGTCAGCGTCCTCGGCGGGATAGGTGGATGCCCCCACAGCCCCCGCCGTGCCGTTGCCCAGCGTTGCCAGCGAGGACATACAGGACTGCATCATCACCAGCAGCAGGAACACCGCCACAAACAGCAGCGCCCCCACGGGATGCCGCTTGACAAAGCCCACGGCCCGGGCCGCCAGCTTTTCCGTGGTAACTGCCGTTTTTTCAGCGGCCTTGGCCCCTTGCTTGGCGGCCTCTCGTGCTTGTTTGGCATATTGCCGCTTGATCTTCTGCTTTTGGAGCAGCCGGGACAGGGCGTTGCCCCGCATTTCCGGGTGCTCCTGGGCGGCCATGCGGTAGTGATAGTCCGCCGTGGCCTTGATGTGCCTGGACTCGGCCTTGCGGACAGCCTTGGCTGGGTGCTCCCGGATTTTCTTTTGCACAAACCGCTTGCCGTGGCGCAGGGCGGACTCGCCCACCAGCTCGGAGCGGTGAGCGCCCTCGGTGCCCGCATTTTCCTGCTCCACCTCAAACAGCTTGCCATGCACATAACCGTGAACGCCGCCGCCCACCGCCCCGGCCACCCGGCGAACCGGGCCGGGCGGCTTGGGCGGCTTCTGCTTCGCCAGCTTTTCCTTGGCCTTCTCCAGCTTTTCACCCCGCTTTTCCATGCGGAGCTTGCTGGCGGCGGTCTGTTCCTGCTGGCTCTTGTGCCGGAACTTGGACTTGCGGGACTTCGGGACATTTTGTCCCGAAGTGGCCCCGGCCTTATTCGTCTTTTCGTTCATGGGCCATATCCTCCGGGCGGGTGGTCAGCAGGTTATAGATTTCTCCCTTGGGGAACCGATCCACAAACGGGATGGTCACATTCCCATAGAACAGCAGCCCCTCGCCGGAATTGGAGTGGGTGATGTAGGACAGCTGATGCTCGGAAATGCCCAGCTGCTTGGCGAGGATCGCCCGGTCACTTTGGGCCTGCGACAGCAGGATCAGAAAATCCGTATTGTCCAGAATGTTGGAAATGGCCGGGCTTGCCAGCAGGTCTTTCACATTCTGCGTCAGGGCGCTGGGGACGCAGCCCTTTTTGCGGAGCATCTTCCAAACCGCCACAAAGTAGCTGGCGGTGAGCTCGTCCCGCAGCAGGATATGGAACTCGTCAAAGTAGCACCATGTAGCGATCCCGGCCTTGTGGTTGGCGTTCACCGCCGCCGTGACAAACTCGTTGGTGGTGTGCATGGCGATTTTGCGGAGGTTTTCGCCCAGCCCTTTGAGGACGATGCACACCACCCGGGAATTGAGGTTGACATTGGTGGGATGGTTGAACAGGTTGAGGGAGCCGGTGCAGTAGAGCTCCAGCGCCGTTGCCACACGGCGGGCCTCCGGCTCCGGCTGCTTCAAAAGCTCCTCGTACAAATCCTGCAACAGCGGCGTTTTGGCCGTTTCCAGCCCCAGCGCCATCTCCCGGTACACCAGCCGCACACAGCGGTCAATGACCGTCTTTTCAATAGGCTGCAAGCCCTCCCGTCCGCCCACGATCAGCTCACACAGGGACAACAAAAAATCCGCCTTCATGGAAAGCGGACTTTCATCGTCGTTGGCGTTCATCTGCAAATCCATAGGCGAAATGTGGTGGGGGCTGTCCGGGGCGATGTCGATGACCTGCCCGCCCAGCCGCTGCACCAGCGTGGCATATTCACCCATCGGGTCTACCACGATGATCCGGTCATTGGTGGCGAGGAACACATTGATCAGCTCCCTTTTGGCGGCAAAGCTCTTGCCGGAGCCCGTGGAGCCGAGGTACATCCCGTTGGCCGATTTCAGCTTCTTGCGGTCAGCCATGATGACATTGTGGGAAAGGGCGTTCATGCCGTAGTAGAGCGCCTGCCCGTCCATGCGGAGCTCCCGGGTCATAAAGGGAATGAAGATGGCCGTGGAACTGGTGGTCATGCCCCGCTGGATTTCAATGCCGTTGTACCCCAGCACCAGCGAGGACACGAAGCCCTGCTCCTGCTGCCAGTCCAGCCGTTTCAAGGCGCAGTTGTATTTCTGTGCGATGCCGCCCACGGTGAACACATCATTTTCCAGCCGCTGCCGGGTGGGAGCGATGTTCACCACGGTAAAGGTCAGCAAAAACATCCGCTCGTTGCGGGACTGGAGATCGGCCAGCAGCTCAGCGGCGTCCTTGGAAAAGGTAATGAGGTCAGGGGGCAAAATCTCCATATCGTACCCGGCCCGCACCGCCTTTTTCTGCTCCTCGGCCTTCATGCGGCCTATGTCAGAGATTTTCCCCTTGATAGTTTTAATCGCTCTGAGCTGATCCACCGTCTGAATATGGAGCGTGACGGTGAGCTCGGCGTCCAGCTCCAAGATTTCCGCCAGCAGCTTGTCCGAGAGCTCCGACGCTAAAATCTGCAAGTAGGACGCAGCGCCCCACGACTGGCCTACCCGGAAAGTCCGGGATTGCCGGAAGTCGAAGCTGTCCGGGGCGATATAGTCCTTTGTCCCCATGCCGTGCTGGGGAATGTCTTTCCACGAAAAGCGGAACGGCTCTCGGCTCCCGGGGTGCATCTGGCCGTGGAGCACCGCCAGACGGTCACGGCCATCCAGCGGCTGGGACTGTACCCCCAGCCGTTTGAGGTTGCCCATGACATCGGCCTCCACACGGCCCAGCCGGGGCCGGGCCTCGGCCACGCTGCCAGCGGGCAGCCCAAAGGTGATGTACTTGGTGCGCTCAATGCCGTTGTTGCTCTTGGCGATCTGGCCTTTAAGCATATCCACATATTCATGCCGGATGCTGTTGAACTCGTCCTCCTGTTCCGGGATGTTCACCTTGTAGCGGTTGGCGCTGCGGGAACGGCGGTTGACAAAGGAGAGCTGAAAGGGCAAGGAACTGTCAAAGTAGTTGAGAAACGAGCTCCACCCGCCGAAGATGGCGGTCTGATCCTCGGTGGACGCCACGGCGTAGTTGATGTCCTCATACTCCACGGTCTTGGTGTAGAGCCCGCCGGGGAGCTGACAGATCCCGTCCGGGTGCATCGCCACATAGGGGATGGTCTGCTGGGCGGACACCACCGCCCGGCGCTCATTTCTTTTTGCGTTTGGTTTTGTTTTGGCTGCGTTCAATAGACTCCTCCTTTCCCGTGAATGGAGCATAGATATTCTGCGTCCGATAGGGCCGGATGCCGGGGCGCAGGAACTTGGTGTTGATCATGTTCCGCAGCACCTTTTCAAAGGGCAGCCCGTCCTTTTCATACATCGCCATGAGAAAGGCCGGGAGCATGATCCCCAGCATGACGAACAGCGCCCCGGTGTTGCCGATGGCCCCACGGGTCAGCAGATAGGTGGGAATCCCGATGGCCGCCCCGATCCCGAAACAGATCAGTTGCCGCTTGGTGAGGTTAAAGGCAATCTTGGTTTTGATTTTGGACAGGTCATTGGGGACATTCACATAGGGCATAGGTCAACCTCCTTTCATGCCCACCTTGGGACAAGTTGTCCCGAAGTCCCGGAGCGTGGACTGTACCTCGTTGCCCCACACATCCCAGCCGGGCGGGGTCTGCCGGGCAAACAACTCCACACGGGGCAGATCGCCCATGAGGGCTACAATCTTATCCCGGGCCTCGTCCGGCTTTTTGCTGTGGGCCTCGATGGGCGAAATGATAAATTGGTGGATGTTGGCTGCCTGCCGCTTGGGGTGGCCCCGTGTCGCCAGCAGGCACACCTCCGCATTGGCCCGTGTCCAGAAGCCCAGCCCATAAAACCAGCTATCCGCCTTGCGATTTTTCTTGAGCCAGACAAAAGCCACGCTTTTGTAGGTGAAGCCCCATTCCCGGATCAGCCGCAGGGCTTCCGGGAGCTGGGGAAAGGTGGCCCACAGGAAAAGTGCGCTGTCCGGGGCCGCAAGATCGGCCACAGGCAGCGCACAAAGCTCGTCAGTGCTCATGGTGGGGTAATGATGCTCCGCCGCCCCCTGCAAATTCTTTTGAGAGTAGCGCCACGGGGGATCGGCGTAGATGATGGAATATGCTCCGATAATTACACTCCTTTCCCGCCACGCTCCACGGCCAGCCGTGCCTGCTCAATGCGCTGGATGGCGGGGCCGTAGATGGCCGGGGCGTTTTCAAAACAGATGAAGCGGCGGCCCGTATTGAGGGCCGCCACCGCCGTTGTGCCGGAGCCAGCGCAAATATCCGCTACCACCGCTCCTTCGTCGGTGTAGGTCTTGATGAAGTATTCACACAGCTCCACAGGCTTTTGTGTCGGGTGGATACCGCCCATCACCGTTGGAACAAACAGCACATTCCCCGGATAGCGCCGCCCATCGCTGGAGCCGGAGCCTTGCCGCACAAATTTCCCGTAGTTGGTACTCATGCCGCTGCTGGTGTGCGTCCGGGTGTATGGCTTGCCATAGGTGAATTGCGGATGATAGACCGGGGACTTCTGGTAGAACACCAGAATGTTCTCCGACTTTTTCAGCGGGGCGCGGTTGGCGTTTAGAAAACCCGTTCCCCGTTTCTTGTACCATACCCACTCATAGCGGAGCATAGACAGGTTGGACGCTCCCAGCACCTTGTCATAGGGACATTGGGCGAAGAACAGCACCGCCCCGTTGGGCTTGACCGCCCATTTCACCGCCTCCCACAGCTCGGGGAGCGGCAGCGGCACATCCCAGTAATTCCGGGTGGTGCCGTAGGGCGGATCGGTGAGCAACATATCAACCGAGTGCTGGGGCAGGGACAGCAGCCCCTTGATCCCGTCCATGAGGTACAGGCCCTCCACCATGTTTGGGACATTTTGTCCCAAAGTGGCTTTATCGGTCATGCCTGGACTCCTTCACCGCTGCCTTGGCAGGACGAGCGGCGTTGTCCCGGGCGGCCTGTGTGCGGCCCTCGGCCAGCCGCTGGGCAATCGACCTGGCGTCGCTTTCACCGCCCAGCAGCTCCCGCTTTTGTAGAACTTCCTCCGTTTCCACCATGAAGCGGTACACATCCGCCTCGGAAAATTCCTCCGGGGCTTTTCCATTCCACAGGGCCGTTCCGTCCGGCCCGTATCTTCTTGGCATACAACACCCCTTTCTTAATGAGCACTAAAGATGCTCCGGGCAATCGTCCCCGTTTTGAACAGGCAGAAACACAACAGTACCGTATACCCCACACAGCCCCAGATGGCCCCGATGGGGTCGCCGCCTGTGGCGATCCCTTGAATGAGCACCGCATAGATGGCGACGCACACAAGGATCAGCATCCCTTGGAATCCCACGGCAAACAGGGACTTCAAGTAGTTTTGGCCCACGCTGCCCAGCTCCCGGTTGGAGAGGGTCGCCACGGGCAGCGGAGCCAGACTTGTGAGCAGGTAAATTTCAATCATGCGCCCGTAGACGATGACGAAAATCACGATGTTCAGCGCCCACATGGTCACATGAATGAGGAACGATTGGAGCCACAACCCCAGCAGGGCTCCAAGGCTCATGGTTTCCAGACTCGCCTCCAGCGTGTCAATCATGGAGGAAGAAATGTCCGTTGAGCCCTGCACGATCCCGGCTGCGCTGGCGATCACGCTTTGGGACACATCAAACACCGCCATAACGATATTGAATGTGTTGGACAGAATGAGGATGGCCGCAGCCGTTTTGAAAATCCACTTGAAAAACAGCCAATAATCGAGATCATGCAGGTTGTTTTTCTCGATAATGAGCTGGATCAGCTCATAGGTGGCAACAAAGGTCAAGACCAGACCGGCAACCGGCAGTATCACCGTTTCAGAAAGCTGCCGTATGAGGGAAAAGACCCCGGCGTTCCACGCCGCCGGGGTCGTCCCCACTTGCACCGCAATCTCTCCGACACGGGTATTGACCGTATCAAAAAGCCCCGTGAGGTTGCCCATGATACCCTCGATCAGAAGCTCTTTTAACCAGTCTGTCAGCCAGTCGGTGAGAAATCCCATAAGCTATCGCCCTTAAAACAGGCCGGACAGCAGGGGGATCAGGGTGGTGCCCAGCACGATGATGCCGCCGCCCGCCATGAGCTGCTTCATGCCCTGGCTCTTGGCGCCGGGGTTGTCCGAACCGTAACCCTCCAGCAAATTCACCACGCCCCACACGCCAAGGCCAGCGCCGAGGGCAACAACCAGCGTCTGCAAAGTGTCGATGGCAGAAGAAAAGAACTGCATATAGCCTCCATTTCTCCGGGGATACCCGGACATGAAAAAAGCCGCCCATACAGGCGGCGCTTGCCGCACCTTGGGACAATTTGTCCCGAAGTGCTGTTTATACAAAGGCGTCCGGGTCATCGAGATCGTCATAGTTGAGGATGTCCTCGTCCTCGTCTGTGAGCGCCTCGTCCGGCACGGTCGCCTCGTACACCTCACATTCCTCGGCCAGCCCGGGCCGCCTGCGGCGGTTGATGAGCTTGTCGAGGGAAAAGGCGTTTTTCTGTTTGTCGGCCTCTGCCGTGTACTTGTAGTTGGGGTGCTGCTTCAAATCGTACTTCTTGGAATAGAACGGGGGCAGGCCCCGGAGCTGCAAGATGCACCTGTCGCCGGGCATGGTGGCAAGCTCGCTGGGGGTCATCAGCTCCCGGCCCAGCCGCTGGTTATTCTGGCTGTAACTTTCCGACTGGCCCCGTGTCCGGCCATCCGTCTGCATGGAGATCGTGGCCTTGCCCAGCCAGTTTTCGGAAATCTCCTTGATGGTGGAGCTTTCCCGCCCGCCGAGAAAAATCACGCTGTCCATGTTGCCGAGGATGGTTTCAGCGTTTTTGTCATAAATGGCCTTGCATTGGGCCAACTGCTGGTAAAAGAGGGTCAGACTGACCTCTCTGGAACGAATAACGGCCACCAGCTTCTCCAGCGAGGGCACCTGCCCCGTGTTGGCCGCCTCGTCCCACAGCACCCGCACATGATGGGGCAGGCGGCCCCCGTGAACATTGTCCGCCCGTTCACACAGCAGATTGAACATTTGCGAAAAGGCCAGCGCCACCAGAAAATTGTAGGTGCTGTCGGTGTCGCTGATACAGAAGAAAGTTGCCGTGCGCCTGTCGCCCATGCGGTCAAGCTCCAGCTCGTCATAGGACATGATCTCCCGGAGCTGGGGGATGTCAAAGGGGGCCAGCCGGGAGCCGCAGGAAATCAAAATGCTTTTTGCGGTTTTGCCGCTGGCCAGCTTGTACTTCTTGTACTGTTTCACCGCAAAGCAATCAGGCTTGCGCTGCTCCAGCCCCTTGAACATATAGTCCACGGCATTGAGAAAGTCCTCGTCATCCTCCTTCACTTCCATGCCGGAGATCATGTCAACCAGCGTATTCATGTTGCGCTCCTCCTCGGAGCCCTCAAAAATGATGTACCCCAGCAGGGCGCAATACAAAAGTGTTTCGGCCTTCGTCCAGAACGGATCGCCCTCTTTGCCCTCGCCCTTGGTGTTGGAGATCAGGGCGTTTACAAACTTCAAGATGTCCGCCTCGTTCTTGATGTAGGCCAGCGGGTTATAGTGCATGGACTTTGAAAAATCTATGCTGTTGAATACCTTGATCTTATACCCCCGCTGCTGGAGAAAGTGGCCTACTTGCCCGAGGACACCCCCTTTCGGATCGACGCACACATAGGAGCTGTGCGCCTGGAGCAGCTGGGGCGTGAGCCAGAACCGGGTCTTGCCGGAGCCGGACGAGCCGATGACGCAGGCGTTGAGGTTGCGGGCGTTGGCCGGATTTTTGGGCCGGGTGTTGATGGTGAGCAGCTCCGTCCCGGTGAGAATGACATTGTTTTCAAACTTGGGATCGACAAAGGGCTTGATGTCTTTTTCGGTGCCCCACCGGGCGGAGCCGTATTCCTCGTCCCGCCTGTATTTCTTTGCGTTCTTGCTCTTGAAGTAGATCAGCAGGCGAAAGGCTACCGCCCCCACAATGCCCACCAGCCAGTCAAAGGGATCAAGCCCCGGAGCAAAGTCTGCAAAGGCCGGGCCGATGCTCCGGCCCAGCCCCAGCAGCTTTTCCCCAAACCCGGCCCCCGCCGCCAGACGGTAGGCCGTCCCCAGTTTCAGACAAGCCCAGCCGATGAACAGATAGGGAATGTTGGGAAGAATGTATTTTCGTATCTTATCTGTCGGCATGAGCCACCTCCTGTACCCGCTCTTTGGGACGGGGCCGCTCCTGGGCAAGCTGCTCCGACGCCCGTTTGAGCTGATCCCGGATGGGGATGCGCCGGGACTTGGACTTGTTCAGCACCTTGCGGGAGTACTCCGAGAAACAGGCGGTCATGGCGTCGGCCTGCCCAGCCTTAAAGAACAGCAGATACTTGTCCGGCCCGGTTTTGTAAAAGGCGTAGTCCACATTCCATTTCCGGGCCACCCGGTCAAACAGCTTGCTATCGCCGGAAAGCTCAATGCTGGATGCCGATGCGCCGTGGGCCATGAGCTTTTTCACGCTCTGCTTGCCGTGGGGCGTCTGCTTGGCCCGGTGGTGCTTGGCTATTTTCCGGCCAATGGCCCGCAGCACATAGGCAAGGCCCCGGGCGGTCAGCTTGGACGCCTTCACAGAAACAGCAATCGTGCGCCGGGAAATATCTTCATCTACCAGTCAAACCACCCCTTTCTTTGGGACAAATTGTCCCGAAGTGTCGTTATCGCTCCGGCACCTCCTTTTTAGGCAAAAGGTGATCTTTCTCCGGCGCAGCCCGATCCGCTACTTCCTTATAGGCGGCCATCTGTTCCCGGATGTTGAGCTTGGGCATGGAAAACACCCGATACTCGTCAGGAATATCATCCCGCCCGGTATAGTGTTCGATAAACTGGCTCCCGTTGTTGAACATATAGCCGCCATTGGCATAATGCCCATCATCGTTGATCCGAATATCCCGCCCGTATGCCTCGTAGTCAAAATAGTTGAGCAGGTGCTCCGGCACATCGATGGCCTCCATGTCCTCCACATAGATGCGCCCCAGCGTTTCATCGTCCTCCACACCCGCATAAAACTCGAAGCAGTCAAGGTTTTGGGTCAGGTTGATCAATTCCTTGACGCTGCCGGAGTATTCGCCGCTGTCAATGACCGCTTCAAACTTTTCACGGTCACTTTGATCCATCTCGGAGATAAGGCTGGCCAAATAATTGAGCTCGTCGATGCTCTCATATTCGCCAAGGCAGTCATAGAGCCCGGATATGTTCACCTCGTAGTCGGTGATGAAGATTTCCTCATACCGCACCCCATCAATGCCAATGCGCTTTAAGAGGGCCTGCACCTCCTCGGTGGTAGTGGGGAATTTCAGAAATTCGCCTACCAGTCTGCCCTCGTTGTATTTCCCCAAGTTGGTGACATACGCTTCAAACGGGGTATCCATATCAGCGCCGCCCCTGTCCTTTGACGGTGAGGATGCCCTCCAGCGTTGTGGCGGTGATCCCCAGCCGCTGGGCCACGGCGATGTCGTTTTTCATGGCCTCGGTGACGGTATGGCCGCACACCACCAGCACATGGGAGCGCCGCAGCAGGTCACGGCTCATGTCGATGCCGTTCTTGTGCTCCTCGGGAACGGCGTCGTTGAGGAACAAAGGCAGATACAGCGTAGGGCAGATGGGCGAAAAGCCAGCCTCATACACCGCACGGCAGTACCGAGCCGCCTGTTCCGTGTTCTTGTAGTCCTCGCCGCACCATGCGGCGGTGATATACGCAAGGGGTCTTTTCATAGAAAACCTCCGTTTCATGGTGTTCAACCCTATCCCCCCGCCCTTTCCCATTCATGGGAAAGGGGGCGGCTCTGGAGGATATGCCCCCGTCACGCCTCTGGGAATGGCACAGCCGGGGCCGCCCGTAAAGGGCAAGCCGCCGCAGGGCGGCGGTGCGATGCACCCTTGACGGACAGCGCCCGGCCATGCCGTGTAAAAGGCGGCGACGGGGGATCAAGCACCAGAGCCCCTTATAGGGGAACGCCGCACCTCGGGACAAGCTGTCCCAAAGTTACAGGGCCTTATCAGCTTTTTTCTCCGGCTTGCCCAGCTCCGGGGGCTGCTTCTCCTTCCACTCGTCCAGCAGGGCCAGAATGGTGTCCTTCATCTCCCGGGGGGACTTGTCCTTGCCAAAATACTTTTCCAGTTCGGCGCTGTTGATGATCACCTTGTCAACCTCCCTCTTTTCCTCACTCAAAATACCGTCGATCACATCGCCGTTCAGCTTGCCCTCCTTATCAAGTTCACGAAGCCGCTGGGCTTGGGAAAGGGAGGGAGAGGATTGCTGCCCCTCAATGGCAACGGCGATATACTTCTGGTGCTTGGGGCGGATAAACGAAATCTCCACGGCAGGGGTAAAGGCGAGCTGTTTTTCGTCCACCATCTTTTGCAGATCGGGGACAAGCTCGGTCAGGCGGATATACCGCTGCACCTGCTTGTAGTTCATGCCGTTGCGATCCCCCACGACCTGCGTGGAGCGTTTTCCGGCGCTCTTATCGTCCTCACCGGGCCGGGCTCCTTGGTGCTTGATGGCCTCCACCTGCATTTTGAGAGATTGAGCCTTTTCCATCGGCAAAATCTTTTCCCTGTGCCGCAGGTTGTCGTCCGTCATAGCGAGGATAGCCTCGTCATCGGTCATATTGCGGACGATACAGGGCATATTGGCAAACCCGGCCAGTTCGCTGGCCCGCTGGCGGCGGTGTCCAGCGATGATCTCATATCCGCCGCCCTCACGGGGCCGCACCAGCGCAGGCTGATTGACCCCGGCAGCCTTGACCGACTCCACCAGCCCCTGCATTTCCGCATCGTCCCGGACGCTAAAGGGATGATTTTTGAACGGGTGCAGATCGGAAAGATTGAGATAGACAATCTCCTCTTTCACGCCACGGGTGGCATCCCGAGGGGCGGGCGGCTGCTCGGTTACAGTCGGGGCCTCCGCCGTAGCGGGAGCGCCTTTCCCGGCAGGCGGTTTGCTTCGGGACATTTTGTCCCGAGGTTGCGGCTTGGCCTTGTCGGGGGCCGCCTTGTCAGCCCTGGCCGGGCGGCCCCTGCGGGGCTTGGCCGCATCCTCCGCTTTATCCGCCTGCTTGCCCTTATCCGGGGCCGCAGCCTTTTCCGGGGGCTTTCCCTTCGTCACCCCATCCCGGGCAGCGGTAAAATCCACTACCTTTCCAGCGAGGGCGGGGTCTCCCATGCCGGGGATCGTGGTCTGCTTCTCGTCCTTGCCCGGCTGCGGTGTACCCTCCATAGACGGAGCAGGAGCGTCCTTATCTTTGGGAGCCTCCTTATCCGCCGGAGCCGGCTGCTCCGCCGCAGGGGGCGTTGCCACTTTGGGCGCACCCTCTACCACGGAGGCATCCGCCTTGGCCGGGGCGGGCTGATCCTGCACCGGGGAATCGGCTTTGACAGGTTCCACCTTTCCCAGCTTGGGGGGCTCGTCTACCTTCCCAGCGTCGGGAATATTCTTTTTATCGTCAGCCACCTAAAAACCTCCTTCGTTGTGAAATAGAAAAAGCCAGCCCGATGGCTGGCCTGTGGGGAAGCACCCCTCCTTTCTTGTTGTGATATATGAAAACACCGCCCATAGTCCCGTTGGGCGGCGTAATTCTCAAAGAATAAATTTTTTAGATAAAAACCTCTTGCTTGCTGCTTGCAAACCATTGATATGACTGGATTTTTCCAAGTCCTATAATTACACTCCGACCATATTAACGAAACGGTATAGATGCGTCTGGCGAAAAGCCAGGCGCATCAACCGTTTCCGGGCTTTTTTGAGCCCGGATTTCTTCTTTTGAACCATAGATTTTTATGGAGGTTTCGGAGCAACTGACCGGATTTGAACTGGAGGATCTCATGTCCTGGACAGTTTCCAACCTCCAGCGCCCTTTTAGAGAGGACTTTTCTCTCAAAAAAAGCGGCATCATCGCAGAAAAAGAATCACAAATATTTGGGCGTCGTTTTGTCGGCTTTGACGGGCCGAAAAAAGCGGCACCCTTTTTCAATTTCTAAAAGGGCGCTGGCTGCAGCGTCTGAAACGGCAGGCCGGAGAAGACCTCTCCGGCCTCAATTTTTTACAACAGGAGGATCGCTCACATGGACAACCAAAACACAAGCCGTCAGCTCCGCTACCTTGAAGAAGTCCGTATGTGCGGCAGACGGATTGCTCCGGCGCGTTTATCCTGCTCAATGCTTCACTCAGCTCTGATTCCGCCGTGGATTCCCATGCCGGACTGTATGTGCAGCGCGGCAACGCCGAGCACACCACCGGAGACCTGCTGCTTTATCGCGGCATGGCGGACATCGGGCGACGGCATAAGGTAATGCCTCACCGGAAGTGGGCGCAGGAATTTGACCTGTCGAGCTCCCCCGGCCTTGCGGAGCATCTGGAAAAAGCGTCTGCGCCCATAGAGCGCAGCTGCCGCACCACAGAGTTCATCACCCTGCCCGGTACCACAGAGCAGGCAATCCTTCTGACCGTCCCCATAATCGGCACGGACGGCACGGTATACGGTCTGTGCGGCTTTTCCGTCAATCAGACCTACTTCTTGGCGCACCACACACAGCCGGCCGGCATTGGCAGCCTTGCCTGTGTTCTGTCGGATGCCGCGGAGGGGCTGGATGTTCAAAAAGGGCTTCTGACCTATCCCACAGACGACTTCTGTTTTGTGCCGGATGAGCTGCTGGAAAAAAGGAGCCTGCGCGGTGAGCTTACCGCTTTTGTAGGGTCGGAGCTTTCCTTTGTCGGCATTTCAGAGCCGTTTACAGTGGCTGTCGGGGATGAGGTGCCTCACGATCTGACAGTGCTGATCTCAAAAGCCGCCTATGACCGTGCCATGTTGAAAAGCGGGATAGAGATCGCCGCCTTGCTGACGCTGCTGGTACTTTTTGCCGTGGGCTGCTGCCTGTTCTATACCCGCCGCTATTTCAGACCCATACTGGAGGACATCGATCATGTCACTGTGGCGGGCGGTGAGGAGGGAAAGCCCATCTTTGAGGAGCTGCTGCCCATCTCCGAGAAGATGCGATCCCATGAGGAGGCTGTGACCGCTCTGAAGGCGGAACGGCAGGATGCCCAGGACAGAGCCGAGCAGCTTTTAGGCGAAAAGCTGGGGCTTGAAGAGCAGGTAGAGGGTATGCAGGGGCAGCTGGACGATTCCCTTGCGGAGATCCGTCGTTTGGCGCACCTCGGAAAGAAGGAGCTTGATCCGGCTGACTATGATAAATTCTTAAAGGGCTACGCCAAGCTGAGCACAAAGGAGCTCGAAATATGCGAGGCTCTTGTCAGCGGCCTGAGCACCCGCCAATGTGCGGAGCAGATCGGCTGCGCCTCCAGCACCGTAGATACATACCGCAAGAGGGTCTATGAAAAGACCGGCATCCACAAGGTGCGGCAGCTTCAGCTCTGCGTTGCGCTCATGCGGACGGAACAGCAGGAGTCGGAAACACAGAAAGAATAATGACGGCAATGGCGGCGGCGCATCTCTCCACAAGGTGATGTGCCGCCGCATACTTTTCTGTAACCATCAAATCTAAGTGCGCGTAAATCCCAAGGCTGGCAGGTCAGATGTAAGCGTCAAATGCGTGTGAAAATGGACCGTACTCGTTGAGTCGGTCCATTTCAAATCAGAAGCTCCCTCTTCAATTTTTGAAACTGCAAAAGTCTCCGCACAAGGCAAATCTTCACGCTTCAGAATTGGCGCTACAGTCACGCCCACCGGCGAAACGCACTACGAGATACGGGCGCCCGACATCGATGTAACGGTGAATCCGGCCGCCGGCGACAGTCTTGACACCGTCGCGCTTACGCTGCCGTATGCGGACACCGGCAAGCACGCCTATACGCCGGACTGGTCGAAGCTTCCCAGCGGGCAGACTTGAAACTACAGTAGCTCGCCCAACGTCAGTGAAGGCTCGAACGCAAAGCTTACTACATTCTGCTGGCAGAAAGACGCTGGTGGACGCGGAACTGCCGCCCTACGCGGTAACGGCGCTGATAAGCTACACCGGCACCGCGGCGCTGCTGCGCCGCCGCAAGCGTGAGGCCTGACGCGGCACCGCAGAAAACAGGAAACACCACCCAATGGGTGGTGTTTTTTTCGGCGGAACAAGCAGGCACCCCCGGTAGTCCGGGGGTGCTTTTTATTGCTTTCGCGCGGTGATATAGTCGTCGCCGGGGCGCCAATAGGGACAGGATCGGGTATCGGCGGCCAGGAAACGGGCCAGCTCGTCCTCGTCCAGATCCATGTCACAGATATAATCGTCGTAGTCCTCGTCATAGACGTACCACACGCAGGTCTCACACTTGTCCATCATACGTCCTCCACCAGCCGGTGGCTGTCGAATTTGCAGAAGCGGTAGTAGATGAGCGTGGCCACGCTGCACACGAACCAGCCGGCGGGGTAGCTCATGGCGATGGGAATGATCTCGTTGGAGACATAGTTGGCCACGATGTAGAGGTATATCTGGCGGAAGACCACGAAGGAGCCCAGCATGATCCACATGGGCACCTGGCTGTTGCCCGCGCCGCGGAGGGCGGCGGAGTAGATCTGGTTGATGCAGAAGAAGAAGTAGAAGGGCGACAGCAGCCGCAGCAGCAACGCGCCGTAGGACACCACCTCGGCCTTGCTGTTGAAGAACGCCGTCAGGTCCGGGGCCAACAGCAGTACCGGCACCAACAGCACCGCCGTGACGGCGAAGGACAGGTACAGCGCCGTGCGGACGCCCTTCTTGGCCCGGGCCGTGTCGCCCACGCCCAGGTTCTGGCCCACGAAGGTGGTGCCGGCCATGGCGATGGACTGGACCGGCAGGATCACCAGCTGGTCCACCTTGGTATAGGCCGTCCAGCCGGACATACAATCCGGGCCGAAATAGTTGATATAGCCCTGGACGAACACGTTGGAGAAAGCGGTGATGGCCATTTGCAGGGCGGCGGGTATACCCACGGACACGATCTGACGGAGGACGGACCAGGTCATACGCAGGGCGCGGAGCTCCACGCGGATACAGCCGGCGGCGCGCATGAGTACCCAGATGGTCAGTGCGGCGGACACCGCCTGAGCGATGATGGTGGCGTAGGCCACGCCCTCCACGCCCATGCCGAATTTCAGCACGAAGAGCAGGTCCAATCCCGTGTTCAGCACGGCGGACACCAGCAGGAAGTAGAAGGGGCGGCGTGAATCGCCCACGGCGCGGAGGATGCCGGAGCCCATGTTGTAGAGCAGCAGTCCCATGACGCCGGCGAAGTAGATGGTCAGGTAGGTGGTCTGCTCCGGTGCCACCTCGGCGGGGGTCTTCATCAGGCGGAGCATCAGGGGCGTCATGGCGATGCCGGCGGCGGTGAATACCGCGCCCATCAGCAGCGTCAGCACCAGGGAGGTGTGGACCGCCTGGCGGACCTTATCCTCGCGGCCGGCACCGTAATACTGGCTGATGACCACGCCGGCACCGCTGGACAATCCCAGGAAAAAGCCGATAAGCGTGTTGATAATAGGGGTGACGGTACCCACGGCGGAAAAGGCCTCGTTGCTGACGTAGTTGCCCACCACCCAGGTATCCACCATGTTGTAGAGCTGCTGAAAAAGATTGCCCACCATCAGCGGCAGGGCAAAGTTGATCAGATGCTTTGTGATGCTGCCCTTCGTCATGTCCACGTCATAACGGGCGGCGCGGTGGTGGGTGTGGAAGTGCAGATGCAGATGGCTGGAATGGCGCATGGAGGCTCTCCTTGTAACATACTTCTTTACAGGAATTTTACCATAATACCAGCCGGGGCGCAACAGGGAGAATGCCGGTTTTTCGGCGCGGACAGCGCCGCAGAATGGGCGGGAATGGACGGAGGAAGCGCGTTATTCCGGGAATTCCGTCCGGTCCGCCGGACGCATGATGGACACCTCATAGGCAGTGCGGTCGGTGGTGACGCCGTTCTCCGTTTTGGAGTAGACACGGCTCTGGACCCGCCCCTCGGCGGTGAGCCGGGCGCCGGTGTGCAGCAGGGACACCTGCTGGGCCACGGCGCCCCAGGCGATGCAGGGCAGGTAGTCGGCGCGGCCGTAGCGACGGTTCACCGCCAGGATCATGTCGCATATCTCGCGGCCAAGGGGCGTACGGCGGAGGGCGGGCTGCTTGCACAGCACGCCGCTGAGGAAAATGCGGTTCAGCGGTTCGCCGGCGTCATGGGTCAGCGTCTGGGCGAAGGTGGAGATGACCAAACGGCTGCCCTGGCCGCTTTTGTTGTTGAAGGAACGCAGCTGGCCGGTGATATGTACGCCGTCGCCGGGGGACACCGGCGTCAGCAGCAGAAGCGGCCGGGGGACGATGACGGGCAGCTTGTCCGCCTGACCGGACAGGCGCAGGACGGACAGGGTAAAGCGGTAGAACGCACAGCCGTGGTTCACATGGGACAGCAACGGCGCGTCCTCGGCCACGCCCCGCAGCTCCACGCGGTTGTAATTCAGCTCCATAGTACACCTCGTTTGTTGAGATGTCACAGCCTATGTGGAGCGGGGCGGGAATATGCCCCCTTTTCAAAGCGTTCAAAGTATGGCATAATACAGCAAAAGGAGTGATGACCATGCGTTATAAGGGAAAGGTATACCGACCGCCCAGCGAGGCGTACAGCCTGATCGTGCAGGTGACCTACGGGTGCAGCCACAACAGGTGCGCCTTCTGTGATATGTACGACGACAAGCACTTTGCCATGCGGCCCATGGACGAGATCCGGGAGGACTTTGAGCTGGCACGGCGGGTATACCGCCGGGTGGAGCGTGTCTTTCTGGCGGATGGGGACGCACTGATGCGGAGGACAGGCGACCTGGTGGAGATATTGGGGCTGGTCTATGGGCTGTTTCCGGAGTGCCAGCGGGTAACATGCTACGCCTCCCCCACCAGCCTGCAGATCAAATCCGAGGACGAGCTGCGCCTGCTGCGGAGCAAGGGCCTGCAGATGGTGTATATGGGGCTGGAGTCCGGGTGCGACGCGGTGCTGGAGAAGATGCAGAAGGGCCACACGGCGGCGGAGATCGTGGCGGCGGGGCAGAAGGCCCGGCGGTGCGGGCTGGCGCTGTCGGTGACGGCCATCTCCGGGCTGGGGAGCGTGGCACACTGGCGGGAGCACGCCGCGGACACGGCCAGAGCCGTCAGCGAAATGAAGCCGGACTATCTGGGGCTGCTGACGCTGATGGTGGAGCCGGGAACGCCGCTGGAGGCCTGGGTGCGGGAGGGTAGCTTTACGCTGCTCAGCCCCCTGGAGGTACTGAAGGAAACAGAGCTGTTTTTACAGCACGTGGACAGCGAAGGAACCGTGTTCCGCGCCAACCATGCCAGCAACTATCTGACGCTGAAGGGCACACTGAACGGCGACCGGAAGGCGCTGCTGGCGCAGATCGCCGCGGCGCTGGACGGTCGCCGGGACCTGAAGCCGGAGTTTTTGCGGGCGCTGTAATGCACACGCGCATTCAAAAGGGCTTCCCACAGGGAGGCCCTTTTGCTGTCCAACCAGCCCCGCGCTCTGCGGAAAAGAGCGGACTTGACAGGGTGGGTGGTTTTGTATATAATAGGCAGGATTTATATCAAAAGGAGGATACAGGGCGATATGGATACCGACAGCGGCGACCATCCCGGGAACTTGCCGGGCTGCCATCTGTTTTTTGCGGCATATCTGCGCCGCCTGACGCGGGGCAGACGTGCTTTTTTGCGCCTTTAGACCAGTGTGGATCACAGAAACAGATGACAGAAAAAGGAGCTATTGATCGTGTCAACGACTACATATATCATTATTATGGCGGTATGCCTGCTGCTGTCCGCCTATTTCTCGGCCACGGAGACGGCGTTCTCCTCGGCCAATGTCACGCGGCTGAAAATGCTGGCGGAAAAAGGCAACAGCCGTGCCGCGCTGGCGTGCCGGCTGCTGGAGCGCTATGACAAGCTGCTGTCCACCATTCTCATCGGCAACAACATCGTGAACATTGCCATGGCATCCCTGGCCACGGCACTGTTCGTCAAAAGCTTCGGCGATGCCGGCGCTACGCTGTCCACCATCGTGGTAACGGTGGTGGTGCTGATCTTCGGCGAGATCTCCCCCAAGAGCATCGCCAAGGACTGCGCCGAGAACTGGGCCATGACAGCTGCGCCGTTTCTGCGGTGCCTGATCTGGCTGCTGATGCCGCTGAACGCGCTGTTTTCCCTGTGGAAAAAGCTGCTGGCCAGGATGTTCCATCTGGATGGGGACAACAAAATGTCCCCGGAGGAGCTGCTGATGCTGGTGAACGAGGTGCAGCAGGAGGGCAGCATCGACAAGGACGAGGGCGACCTGCTGAAGAACGCCATCGGCTTTTCCGAGCAGGAGGCGCAGGACATCCTCATCCATCGGGTGGACCTGGCGGCACTGCCGGTGGACGCCACCAAGGAAGAGGTGGCGGATCTGTTCACCCAGACGAAGTATTCCCGGCTGCTGATCTATCGGGAGGACATCGACCACATCATCGGCACCATACACCAGAAGGACTTTTATGTGGGCTGCGGCGTAACGGACAAGCCGCTGGAAGAGATACTCTCCCCGGTCATGTTCGTGCTGGAAAACGAGCCAATCAGCCTGCTGCTGAAAAAATTGCAGCTGGCCAAGACCCAGATGGCCGTGGTGGTGGATGAGTACGGCGGCACCTGCGGCATCGTGACCATGGAGGACATTCTGGAGGAGCTGGTGGGCGAGATCTGGGACGAGCACGACGAGGAGGAGGTCTTTATCCGCAAGGTGGACAAGGACACCTATCTGGTGGACGCGGCCATGGATTTTGACGATTTTGCCGAGTTCTTCCATCTGAATGAGGAGACGGAGATGACATCCGTCAGCGGCTGGGTGATGGAGCAGTGCGACCGGGTTCCTGAGGTAGGCGACCGGTTCAGCTGCCAGGATCTGGACGTGCTGGTGACGCGGGTGGACAATCACCGCACTTGCGAGATCAAGGTGGTCCGGCGGGAAGCGTCCGGCGGCGAGATCACCGACGAGACATAAGCAGAAGCACCCGGAGGCATAAGCCTCCGGGTGCTTATTTTTTCCTGTGAGGAACCTCACCTAAGGTGAGTCCAATACTACCATACCACCATCCGCCCGCCAATGCAAGAAGAACTTTCGCTTCTGCAACAATTTCTCTCTAATTCTATATATTATATGATAATTCCGATGAAATATCTGCGTTTTGCACCGTTGACAGCGGAGGTATGGGGGTGTACCATCGGAGCATATTTTTTACAGGGGAGATGGCGGGATGAAGTATATTTTTGTGACCGGCGGCGTGGTGTCCGGGCTGGGAAAGGGCATCTGCGCGGCATCGCTGGGGCGGCTGCTGAAGCAGTGCGGTCTGCGGGTGCGAAACCAGAAATTCGATCCGTACCTGAATGTAGACCCGGGGACCATGAGCCCTTACCAGCACGGCGAGGTATTCGTCACCGACGACGGAGCGGAGACGGATCTGGACCTGGGGCACTATGAGCGCTTCGTGGATGAGGCGCTGACCGGCGACAGCTCCGTTTCCTCCGGAAAGATCTTCTGGTCGGTGCTGAACCGGGAACGGCAGGGCGGCTATCTGGGCGGCACGGTGCAGATCATCCCCCATGTGACCGACGAGATCAAGCGGCGGTTGTACGCCATGGATGACGGACAGACGGACGTGGTCATCGCGGAGATCGGCGGCACGGTGGGTGACATCGAGAGCCAGCCGTATCTGGAGGCCATCCGTCAGGTGGCGGCGGAGCAGGGACGGGAAAACGTGCTGTATATCCACGTGCCGCTGGTGGTCTCCATCCCCGGCAGCGGCGAGCTGAAGAGCAAGCCCACACAGCACTCCGTGAAGGAGCTGCTGAGCGTGGGAATCCAGCCGGATATCTTGGTGTGCCGCACCGACAGCCCGCTGCCGGAGGACATGCGGAAGAAGATCGCACTGTTCTGCAATGTCAGTGAGGACTGCGTCATCCCCAACCTGACGGCGTCCACCCTGTATGAGGTGCCCCTGTTGCTGGAGCGGGAGGGGCTGTGCCGGGTGGTGTGCCGCATGCTGGGACTGGGCGCCGGCGAGCCGGATATGCGGCACTGGCAAGAGCTGGTGACGCAGATACACGCGGCGGAGCAGCATCATGTGACCATCGCGCTGGTGGGCAAATACACGGAGCTGCACGACGCCTATCTCAGCGTAGCGGAGTCGCTGTTCCACGCGGGGACCGCCTGCGGCGCACAGGTGGACATCCGGTGGGTAGACTCACAGCACCTGACGGCGGAAAACCTCACGGAAACGCTCTGCGGGTGCAGCGGCATATTGGTGCCCGGCGGCTTCGGTGACCGGGGCATTGAGGGGATGATCCTGGCGGCACAGTACGCGCGGGAGAAGGGTATCCCCTATCTGGGCATCTGCCTGGGGATGCAGATTGCGGTCATCGAATTTGCGCGGCACGCAGCCGGGTGGGCGGATGCCCACAGCGCAGAGTTCAGCGCCGTGACGGCACATCCGGTCATCGACCTGATGCCGGACCAGGTGGGCGTGACCGCCAAGGGCGGCACCATGCGGCTGGGCAAGTATCCCTGCGTGCTGGCGGAGGGAACAAAGGCCCGGGAGGCCTACGGCCAGCGGGAGATATGGGAACGCCACCGTCACCGGTATGAGTGCAGCAACGTGTTCCGGCCGGAGCTGGAGGCCGTGGGCCTGCGGGTGGCGGGTACGTCGCCGGATGGCCGTCTGGTGGAGATGGTGGAGATACCGGACCACCCGTGGTTCGTGGGCTGCCAGTTCCACCCGGAGTTCAAGAGCCGGCCGGACCGGCCCCATCCCCTGTTCCGCGGCTTTGTGGCCGCAGCGCTGGCACAGCAATAAGGAGGTACAAAAAGGCCCGCCCCTGCGGGGCGGGCCTTTGCGCTCAGCGCATCAGGGCTGCATGGCGGCAGCGGTGGCCGGGTCAAGGTAATACTCCCCATCGCCGCCCCGGTAGTAGATATTCTGGATAAACCCGTGGAGGTCATACTCCACCTTGGTGTTGGGCTCCGCCGCTATGGTGTACATCTCCTCCGGGAAGATGTCCTCCCGGCTGTTGATCTCCTCCTCGGTCAGGTCGCCGCCGCTTTCCACAGTGCGGTTCAGGTGGGCGTCGTAGTACACCACGGAGTAGTCCTGCATCCACATGGGGATATAGACCACCTTCGTGCCGGTCTGCCCGTCCTCCTGCGTCTGGGAGATGCCCTCCACCGGCGGCACGTCCTTTTCATCGGCGGGCAGCGTCTGTGCGCCACAGGCACTCAGCGTCAGCAGCGCCAGCAGGCACGCGATAACGGTGATTTTTTTCATGGTCTTAACTCCTTTCGCTCTCATATATGCTCTCCGCCACGGACACCAGCTCCTGCCGGGACTGACCGCCGATCAGCAGGAACAGGCAGTTGGCTCGCTCGTCCACCCACACCAGCGCCGCAGCGCCCTCCGGGATGGACACCTGATGGAAATGCACGGGGTCGCTTCCCCGATAGAACCACAGGCCGCAGCCGTGCTGCACCTGCGGAGAGGTGCCCTCCGCGGGCAATATGCGGTACAGCTGCGCGGACAGGCCATGTACGGTCACATTCTCCGTCTCGTAGTCCTCCGGCTCGCCCGCCCCGCCCGTAGGACGCTGCCCCGTCTCCGTGGAGGAGAGGCCGCCGGTGCTGCTGCTTCGCAGCTCCACGCTGATAGGCTCGTCGCCGGTCATGGGCACGGCCTCAAACAGCAGATCGCCCTGTGAGGACGTCCAGCGCATGACCCGGATGCCGTTCTCCCTGCCGGTAAAGTCGCCCGACAGGACATAGCCCAGCGGGGCGGTGGGGGTGTAGTCCTGCACCGTGTCCCCGGCATCCGCCGGGGTGATGCGGTAGGCTGTCACCAGCTCCGTTATCTGCACGAACCAGCGGCTTACCGCCGCCCGCGCCACCGGACTGGCCGCCAGTATTACCCCGCAGGACAGGCACACCGTCACCAGCGCGGCAGCTGTTCTCTGCCACATTCTCCGGCGGCTCTGCCGCCGCGTGCCCTGTTGTACCACCGGCTCCATCCGCCGGGTGAACTCCGGCGAAGGCGGGGCATCGGTCTCCGGCAGCTCAGATGCCAGCAGCGCCGCCATCCGCTGCGCGCCCTGCCGCAGCACACGTTCGTATGTGATATCTGTCATACAGTCAATCCTTCCTTTTCCAGCTCCTGCCGCAGCGCGGCCTTAGCCCGCTGCAGAAGCTTCTGGGCCGCGGCAAAGGACAGCTCCAGCAGGGACGCCGTCTCACGGGTGCTGTAGCCGCAGCCGTAGCGCAGCAACAGCGCCTCGCGGCAGCGGGGCGGCAAGCGCCCCATAGCGTCGGCCACCGGGTCGCCGCAAGGCGGTGGCGTGACCAGAACGGTGTTCTCGTCAAAGGGCACGCCGTCACGGCGGGCCTGCTGCCGCAGGATGTCGATGCATTTGCGCTCCACGGTCACCACCAGATAGGCCTCCAGCTGCGTCTCCGGCAGCTTCGCCAGCCGGGAAAAGCGCTCCGCCAGTGCCAGGAACGATTGCTGCACCGCGTCCTCGGCGTCCGCCTGAGCGGACAGCCTCCGCCGCGCCAACGCCAGCATCCGCCCGCAGCAGGCGCGGTATACGTCCTCAAAGAGCCGCCGCTCCTCCGCGCTCTCCAGCGCCGTCATGCACACCGTCAAACGCCCACCTCCCCGCAGCTTGTTGCATTCATCATAACACAGGCGGCCGCCCTGTGTCATCACTATATAAACGCCGCAGCGGAGCAAATGCGGACAGGAAAACCGAAAATTTTTTCAAAAAACGTGTTTCCCTATGGAAAAAGGACGCCGGGGCGTCCTTTTCGGGTAAGACTGTTCATACATATACAGAAGGCGATGCCGGCTACACCATGACGAACATATTATAATGCTTCATCAGGCGGATATCCTCCTTGGATATCTTCAGCTCCTGGACCAGCGCCTTGTCGATGGAAAGCGGTGTTTTGCTGAGAAGGCGCTTGGCGGCGGAGGGCATCAGCGGGCGGCAGGAGATGCCATAGGTCAGCACCCACTTCCGGTCGTCGTCCATATAGGGCTGGGGAATGCCGATCTGGTATTTGTCCATGGGCATATCGTCATTCTGGAACAGCATGGCGCTGAACGCCTCGTAGTGGGTCAGGGTGCCGTGGTAGGTGCTCTCACAGACCCGGTAGTGGGCCAGGTCCTTGATGTTCATGTACATGAGCACCTCGGCCGTGCTGCTCTCCTCCGTGAGGAATATATCGATCACGGTGCACTGGGCGCGGTTGACCCGGCCGTCGAAGAAGTACATATATAATTGGGAGACCTCCCGGAAAAAGGCAGGCACCTCCGCGTTGTACTCCTGGTCAATATCCGGTGTATTGCGGTACAGCAGATCATAGATGCTGACCTTCAGGGCGTTGGCGATGTCGTAAAGCGTGGCAATATCCACGGAGATCTGTCCGTTCTCGTACTTGGAGATGGCCGAACGGGTCTTGTAGATGGCCTGAGCCAGCTCGTCCATCGACATACCCCGGCTTTTGCGGGCGTAGCGGATGCGGCTGCCGACTTCTCTTGTGATATTTTCTCTTGCAGTGTCCATAGGTGATTTCCTCAAAATCAATTCAGGCTCATTTTTTCGCTGGTTTTTAACGATTATAGCAAAATACGTCAAATATGTCAACAAACGTTCCGTTCGGGAAACATAATTTGCACAAATTGTTCCGCAGGGGGAACAGGCGGCAAATTGCCACCCGGTCCATTTTCCGTTATAATGGCAACTAAGGTAAACCTTACGTACGCAAAACTGTACAAAATCACAATAATACTACGCTGAAATTGGAGAGGTGTACAAAATGAAGGTCAAAGCTGATACGTTGTTTTATGGCGGCAAGATCTACACGATGGAAGCGCCGGGCATCTGCAAGGAAGCAGTGGTGCTGAAGGACGGCAAATTTGCCTATGTGGGCACAAAGGAAGAGGCGCTGGAGCGCTTTGACTGTGCGAAGTGCATTGATCTGCAGGGCAAGACTGTGCTGCCTGGCATGGGCGACTCCCACCTGCACTTCTTCGCTTTCTGCCAGACTTATACCACGGTGGACCTGGGCGGCGCCACCTCCCGCGCCGAGGCACTGCAGCTGCTGCGTGACCGCGCGGCGGAGACGCCCAAGGGCGAGTGGATCAAGGGCTCCAACTTTGACCAGTCCAAGTGGAAGGACTGCGAAGACCGGCTGCCCACCCGTCTGGATCTGGACGAGGCCAGCACCGATCACCCCATCGTCATCAAGCGCGTGTGCCTGCACACGGCGGTGGCCAACACCATGGCGCTGGAAAAAGCCAACATCACCAACGGCTACGTGTACGGCCCCGGCGGCCTGGTGGAGCTGGATGCCGACGGCAATCCCAACGGCATTTTCCGTGAGCAGGCCTCCAAGATCTACGACAATCTGATCCCCGACCCGTTCCTGGTGCCCGCCACCCGTGAGAAGTGCATGAAGAAGGGTCTGGCGCTGGCCTCCAGCCTGGGCGTGACCATGATGCACACCTACGCCGCGGAGATTTGGCACTATGACGAGGACTTCGCCGACTATGTGGCCCGCAGCGACCGCGGCGAGCTGCCGGTGCGTATGGCCGTGTGCCTGGACTATATGTTCGACCCGGAAAACCTGACACCCGAGCAGCGGAATGATCCCTATCGTGCCGCACGGATGGGCAGCTTCAAGAGCTTCTCTGATGGCTCCCTGGGCTCCCGTTCCGCCAAGCTGTACACCGACTACGCGGACGATCCCGGCAACACCGGCATTCTGGTCATCAGCCCCGAGGACCTGGCCAAAAGAATGTACAAGGCATACCGCCACGGCTTGCAGCCCGCCACCCACTGCATCGGTGACAAGGCGCTGGAGGTCACTCTGGACGCGGTGGAGTACTGCCTTGAGCAGGGGCTGAAGGACGGCATGACGCCGGAGGAGCAGGCCAAGCGTCTCCCCTTCCGCATCATCCACGCCCAGATGGCCACGCCGGAGCTGATCGAGCGCATGAAGAAGCTGCCGATCGTGCTGGATATCCAGCCCACATTCCTGATGACCGACCTGCACTGGATCGAGGAGCGCGTAGGCAAGGAACGCGCCGTGCTGAGCTATCCCTGGAAGACGTATCTGGACGCGGGACTGATCATGGCCGGCGGCTCCGACGCACCGGTGGAGAGCTTCAATCCCTGGATCGGCATCTACGCCACCGTGACCCGTCAGGATATGGACGGCTATCCCGTGGGCGGCTATCACCCCAACGAGAAGGTATCCGTGTATGACGCGGTGTGTATGTACAGCAAGAACGTGGCCTACGCCAACGGCGATCAGGACCTGATGGGAACCATCGAGGCCGGCAAGTTCGCCGACATGGTGGTCATCGACCGCGACATCTTCCACATTCCCGAAAACGACATCAAGGACATCCAGGTGCTGAACACCTATATGGCCGGCATCGAGAGATATCACCGCGACTGATACGCGCAGCACAACAAAGGAGCTAAGACATGAAATTAAATTCTTTTGACAAGGTCAAGCAGTTGACGGAAGAGATGGTCGCCATCCCCAGCATCAACAAGGAACCGGGCGGCGAGAGCGCCGTGGCCCGCTATATACAGGACTTCTATATGTCCCTGCCCTACTTCCAGGCACATCCCGAGCAGGTCAAGTGCTTCCAGACCAAGAACGACTTTGTGGTGCGGCACAGCACGCTGGCCTATGTGAAGGGCACCAAGGGCAATTCCAACCGCACGGTCATCCTCATCGGCCACATCGACACCGTGGGCGTGGACGATTTCGGCACCATCCGCGAGTACGCGTTCCGCTGCGAGGAGCTGCCCGCCAAGCTGCGCGAGACGTTCGTGCTGCCCCAGGAGGTCATTGACGATATCGAGTCCGGCGAGTATCTGTTCGGCCGCGGCGCGCTGGATATGAAGTCCGGTGTGGCAGGCCATATGTACCTGATCCAGTACTTCTCTGAGCATCCCGAGGAGCTGGACGGCAACCTGCTGGCTATCGGCGAGTGCGACGAGGAGGACAACTCCAAGGGCATCATCACCGCCCTGGACCTGCTGGAGGAGCTGAAGGAGAAGGAGCACTTCGAGTATGTGGCGTGCATCAACGCGGACTACTCCACCAACTACGCTCCCGGCGACGAGAACCGCTACATCTACTACGGCAGCATCGGCAAGCTGCTGCCCTGCTTCGCCGTGTTCGGTAAGGAGGCCCATGTGGGCCAGGCCTTCAGCGCGCTGGACCCCAACCTGGTGCTGGCCAACATCACGCGCAAGATGTCCCTGAACACCGACCTGTGTGACATCGCCCAGGGTGAGGTCGCCATCCCGCCCATCTCTCTGAAGCAGATGGACACCAAGGGCCCCTACACCGTGCAGACGGCGCTGACGGCCTTCGGCTACTATAACTTCTTCACCCACGGCTGGAGTCCTTCCATCGTGCTGGAAAAGAGCAAGCAGATGGCCGTGGAGGCCTTCGACGAGACGGTGGAGTACCTAAATGCCCAGTACAAGCGCTTCTGCGAGCTGAGCAAGGTGGACTTCCATCAACTGCCCTGGAAGACCCGTGTCTACACCTGGAACGAGTTCTATAACGAGCTGGCCGCCGTGCACGGCGAGGCATTCAAGAAAGCCATTCACGAGTTCACCGTGAAGCTGCATGAGGACGATCCTGAGCTGGATCTGCGGCTGTTTGGCCTGCGTGTGGTGCAGGAGGCATGGAAGTGGTCTGAGGACAAGTCCCCCGCCGTGGTGGTGTTCTTCGGCTCCATCTTCAGTGCCCGTATCGAGATGACCGGCCGCACGGCCAAGGAAAAGGCTCTGCTGGACGCGGTGGAGAGCGCTATCGAGGTGGTGCGGCCCGAGGCCCAGCGCCAGATCAAGACCCGTATGTTCTACCCCTACATCTCCGACTCCAGCTTTATGGCCGTGTGCGACGACACCCTGGCTATCCAGGCGCTGGAGACGAACATGCCCCAGTACGGCGTGAAATACACGCACCCGGTGGATAAGATCCGTCAGATCGACGTCCCCGTTGTCAATATCGGTACCTTCGGCCGCGACGGACATATGCTCACCGAGCGCGTGGATATGCGGCAGACGTTCCAAAATGTTCCCAACATCACCTATGAAGCGGTGAAGCGTCTGCTGAGCTGAGCTATCCCTCCCTACGCTGAGAGACCCTGTCAAAACGCACAAAACGCACCAAGCACAAAACGCAAAACGCACAAGCGCAATCACAGAGAAAATCACCTATTGTTTCGCGTGAAAGGAGAAAAGTATGGTTATACTGCAAGCTATTCAAGATTTTGGTAACTGGTTCTGGGGCATTCCCATTTTGATCCTCATCGGCGGCGGCGGCCTGTTCCTGACCATCTATCTGGGCTTCCCCCAGATCCGTCACTTCGGCTACGCCATGAGCCAGACCTTCGGCAAGATGTTCGCCAAGAAGGAAGAGGGCAAGGTCCGTCCCATCTCCGCCGCATTCGCGGCCCTGGCCTGCGCCGTCGGCGCTTCCAACATCGTCGGCGTGCCCGTGGCTATCGCCCTGGGCGGCCCCGGCGCTGTGTTCTGGATCTGGATCCTGGCTATCTTCGGCATGTGCACCAAGTACTGCGAGGTCGCGATGGGCATCAAGTACCGTCGTAAGAACGACGTGGGCGAGTGGGTCGGTGGCCCCGCCTACTACCTGCGCGGTCTGGGCAAGAAGATCGGCGTCGTGTTCGGCGTCGGCTACGCCTTCTTCTTCATGATCGAGCTGGTCCCCTCCCTGGCCTCTCAGGGCGTTTCCGCTGCTGAGCAGTTCAACGTCTTCGGCGCAAACCAGACCGTCACCGGCATCATCATTGCCGTTTTGGTGGGCGTTATCCTGGCCGGCGGCTTCAAGCGCGTGTCCAGCGTCACCGACATCCTCGTGCCCGTGATGGCCTGCCTGTACGTGCTGGGCGCTCTGGTCATCATCTTCGCCCATGTGGGCGAGCTCCCCGCTATTTTTGGCATGATCTTCCAGGATGCCTTCACCGGCCGCGCCGCTGTGGGCGGCTTCGCCGGCGCCACCGTCATGGCTGCTATCCGTTGGGGCGCTGCCCGCGGCGTGTACTCCAATGAGGCGGGCGTAGGCTCCACCATCGCCGGTCACTGCACCGCCGATACGGATCACCCCATCCGTCAGGCCCAGTTCGGTATCTTCGAAGTCTTCATGGATACCATCGTTATCTGCACCATCACCGCCCTGGCTGTTCTGGCCTCCGGCGTGTGGACCCAGGAGGGTCTGAGCTCCGGCCAGCTGGCCCTGGCTGCTTTCCAGTCCGTGTTCGGTAACTTCGGCGCCATTTTCGTCGCCATTACGGTGTTCATGTTCGTGTTCTCCACGATCATTTCCGCCGGCTTCTTCGGCCAGATCCAGGCCGAGATCCTGTTCGGCCGTAAGTTCTCCAAGATCTGGGTGTTTATGTATCCCCTGTTCATCGGCATCGCCTGCGCGTTCTCCAACGTGACCACCATGTACATGATCACCGACGGCTTCATGGCTATTATCGTCATCCTGAACATGATCGGCCTGCTGCTGATGTGCAAGCAGGTGAAGGACCTGCAGAAGGAGTACTACAACACTCCCGGTATGTACTACCTGGCTGACAAGGCCGCCAAGGAAGCCAAGAATGCTGCCAAGTAACGGCTGACACAGCATAACACAGTGATAACGTAATTCCCCTGTACTGACATTCCCCGCGTTTTGTGCGTTTACCCCCCCTGGACCTCTCAGCGAAGGGTGCTGGTCCCCTCCAGCGCCGGGGCTCGGTCCGGCCTTGTGCCGGGCCGGGCTTCCGGCATTTCAGGGGGCCTGTCCCTCCCCACGATAAAAGGGAACGACCGCCGAATGGGAGGTCGTTCCCTTTTGTGTGGCGGGTGCTTGTTTAACCAAAGGTGCCTTTTTATACACATCACTATCCGGCGGATCGCACCGTTATTCCTTTGCGGGCAGCGTCACGGTAAATGTGGAGCCATTTCCAGGGCGGGAGAACACCGTCACCCTCCCGCCGCACAGCGTTACCACCCGGCGGACAATGGAGAGGCCCAGGCCGTTGCCCCGGTCATCCGGGTATGGTGCAGCCCGGTAGAACCTGTCGAAAATGTGCCGCTGTGTCTCCTCGTCCATACCGATACCCGTATCGGAGACAGACACGGTGACCTCTCCCTCACCCCGCCGCAGCACCACGGTGATCTGCCCGCCGGCGGGCGTAAACCGGATAGCGTTGGAGAGCAGGTTAGACCAGATGTGCTCCACCAGCTCCTCATTGCCGTAATAGTCCACCGGATCCAGGTCTCCCTCCACGGTCAGGCTCTTTTTCAGCCACTCCCTCTCCTGCTGGCGCACACACCGGCGGAGCTGTTCATCCAGGCTGTACAGCGTCTTGTCGGACACGATCTCGGTGTTTTCGTACCGGGCCAGCTCCAGAACGTGGGTGCTCATAGCAGCCAGCCGTTCGGACTGCTGCACCACGGTGTCCGTATAGGTCCGCCGCTGCTCCGGTGTCAGGTCGTCGTTTTGCAGCAGCTTGGCAAATCCCCGGATGGAGATAAGCGGCGTTTTGAACTCGTGGGAAAAGGTATTCACAAAGTCCATTCGCAGCAGCGCCACGCTGGACAGTTCCTCCGCCATTTTATTAAAGCTGCGGATATATTCCGCCACCTCGCCCCGGGCGCCCCGCATATCCACCCGCACGGTATAATCGCCCTCCGCCACCGACTGCGTGGCCTGCATCAACCGTGACAGCGGCGCCAGATACCCACGGAAAATGAATATGGCCAGCAGTACGCCCAGGATGGCACTGACCGAAAGGATGAGGATGGGCCACAGCAGCGTATAGCTGGCGTCCTCCAGATGCACCAGCCGCTGCACCAGTGTAAATATCCCCAACGCCATCCCCACATACACCGCCACCAGCCCCAGCACCAGCAGGAACATGGTGCCCAGCAGCCGGACAGGCGGCTTTTCTTTTTTCACCTTATTTCTGGCCATTGCCGTCCTCCCGGGGCATCCCCATATAGCCAAATCCCCGAATCGTCCGCAGCTCGAAATCCGGGTTGTCCCGGAATTTCTCTCGCAGTCGGGAGATGTAAACCTCCACAGTGTGCTCGTCCACATCACTGTCCAGATCCCATATGTCGTCGATAAGCTGCCGTTTTGTGAAAAGCGTCCGGGGGTAAGACAGCAGCTTATACAGCAGCAAAAACTCCTTAGCGGACAGCTGCCACGTACTCTGCGGAGTGATGACCTGCAGGGAGCCGCGGTCCAGCACCGTGGTGCCCACCGTCAAGCGTCGGTCTGCCCGGCTGCAATACCGCCGCAGCAGGGCCTCGATACGCCAAAGCATCTCCTCCTCGTCCACTGGCTTGACCATATAGTCATCCGTCCCCGCCCGGAAACCCCGGCGCTTGTCCTCCTGGGTCACGCGGGCCGTCACCATCAGCACCGGCAGATCGCAGTTCCCCTCCCGCAGCGTCTGGGTGAAGGTGATGCCGTCCATCCGCGGCATAGTGATATCCACCACCGCCAGATCGCACTGGTAGTGTTCCATCACCTCCAGCGCCTCCACACCGTCCCGCGCAGGGCACGGCTCGTACCCGGCACGCCGCAGCACCTCGCACATCAGAAATCTGGCGTTGTCATCGTCCTCGGCCACCAAAATGCGGAACATGTCTGTCCCTCCCTTGTGTTTTTTTGGATTTTATCACACCTGTTCTCAAAAATCGAGATTTTTTGAGCTTACGTTGAGGTTTCTTCGGTATACTGCCGTTACCATAGGAAAAATAGGAGGAACACCCCATGCCCAGACCTGTCTGCATCACCTACGACAGCACCTGTGACCTGACGCCCCAGCTGCTGGAGCGCTTCCATATCCGCACCATACCCTTGACTATCCAGAGTGGCGGGCGTGTCTTCCCTGATGACGGAAACTACACCTCGGCGGAGCTGTACACCGATTACCGCCGGAACGGCACCCTGCCCAAAACAACAGCGATCAGTCCAGAAGCGTTCAAGGCATTTTTCTCCCCGCTTTTAGCGGAAGGCTATGACATCGTCCACATCGACATCAGCTCGGAGCTGTCCTGCACCTGCCAGAACGCGGTGCTGGCGGCACAGGAGCTGACGGGCCAGGGACAGATCCACGTGGTGGACAGCCGCCAGCTCTCCACCGGCGGCGGGCTGCTGGCACTACAGGGGGCCAAGCTACGGGACAGCGGTATGACGGCGGCGGACATCGCCGCAGAGCTGCGCCGCCTGACACCCTGCAGCGACACCAGCTTCGTACTGGACACACTGGAGTTTATGTGGAAGGGCGGCCGCTGCAGCGGCGTGACGGCGCTGGGCGCCAATATGCTGAAGCTGAAGCCCTGTCTTGAAATGCGGGAGGGCAAGCTGGCAGTCTGCAAAAAGTACCGCGGCGCCATGGAAAAGGTGTACCGCCAGTATATCACCGAACGGTTGGCGGATAAGACAGTTGTGGCTGATCACGCTTTCATCACCCACTCCGGCGAGGTGGCGGAGGGCACTCTACAGGAGCTGACGAAGCTGGTACGGGAGTTGGCACCCTTCCAGGAGGTATTCGTCACTCAGGCTGGCTGCACTGTGTCCTCACACTGCGGCCCCGGCACCCTGGGCGTGCTGTTCCTACGGCAGCCAGAGCAATAACAAGCTGCACATCAGTTGTGCACCCATGTCCGCACCAGATTGGGCACCCATCCGAACACACGGCGGCACTCTGCCCTACATTCTTGTTCGGTACAGTCCGGATGTGCGGCCATATAGGCCAGCAGGTACGTCCGTACATTCTCGCGAAGGTTTTTCCGGGCGAACCGGAAATCATACTTGGGAATTGCGTCCAGCGCAAATGAGGTCAGCGGGGCGTCGCTGTAACAGGGTTTGGTCAAGTTCACACGGGTCGTGTGGCAGATGGTGTGACGGGCGTCCGCAGGGTGGAGTATGTCCTCCAGATGCTCGAAGTCCGCTTTCGTTTTGCCGGTGCTCAACAGCACGCGCGGAAGCTGCGTCTGCGTCAGAAAGTGCCCGTTGGCGAGAGTAGCCTTCAGCAGAAAGGACAGGCAGAAATCCTCCGAATTTGATAAGCAAATATCCACACCGCCGTAGCCTCGCTCATGGAAATACATCTGTCCAAACCGGTTTTTTTGCTTGCGGCTGCGATGGGTATTGTAGTCGGGGAAATGCGTTTCGTCATAGCAATAGGCCTCTACCCATAGCGGCTCAATGGTCACGCCAAAGACCTCGATGCGGCAATCATTGATAAGCTTATCGCCCAGCATTTGCAGAATATGTACCTGTTCATCATAAGCGGCATTTTTTAAATTGCTGACCAAGGTCCACAAGTCGGCAGCACGGTCCATACACTCAGTCCTTTCCGGGGCGTTTCAAAAAGTATATCACTTGGATGGCGTTCGTACAAGTTCCATAGGAAGAACTTTGCGTAAGGGTACACATTCGCTGCGTTAGTTCTGCAAAATGGCGTGGATGCGTTTACGGTGTACCCATTCATGCCAAGTAAGATCCCCCAATCCCCTGTACTGCAAGGGATTGGGGGATCTTCTCGTGTTGATGTGTTTTAATATGTATCGAGAAGTTTTGCGTAGATTTGGGGCGTTTGTTGGAAGGATCGTTGGAAAGTGACTTGTGTTAACCAAAACGTGACATAACAGGAAAGCCATTGCCTGAAAGCACATTTCCAGTGATTGGTACGTCTATTTCCTCCTCGAGAGCGAGTCTCGGTAATGCAAGTCTACCGGCCATAAATGATACTCGTAGCTCACAACAGGAAACATATTCCATGGAAATAGGTGTTCTGTCACCACTTCCATGTCGCGCTACGCAGGTAAGAAAACAGGGAAAAAGATTGCCGACGAAGAAACGGCGCAGAAAATCATCGCTGCACTGGAAAATGAGAGCATCAAGTATGAGACATACTTCAAGCTTATCATTGCCACGGGGATGCGGCGCGGCGAGTGCTGCGCCCTGCAATGGCGGGATATCGACCGAGAGCAGCTCAATATCCACAGCCTGCGCCACACCGCTGCCAGCCTGATGATCGCAGGCGGTGCGGATATGGCAACGGTAGCGGGTATCCTCGGCCACAGCCAGCTCTCCGCCACGCTGGATATCTACTACCCACGCCTTCGATAAGAGCAAAAAAGCCGCCAGCGCGGAGCTGCAAGGAATGCTGGAGATATAGAGTACACCAACAAAGAAGCAGGCTCGATTCGCATGCGCTGATATGCTCCCTCCACGATTGACAGTCTATTCTTTCGCTGTCTCTCATAGAGGGAGCATATACGACGCACGACTTTCGAAGTTCTTCGCAGTAGTAGCCAAATAACCGTCCGGGCGGGTCACAGAATAACTGATTGCTGTAGCTGCCACAATAGACTCATCAAAAGGCTTTTGCGCCACAATGCGGTACCCGCCGACTGGTCTTCATTCTTCCACCTCAACGATCATCTCCGCCTCAATGGGAATGTTAAACGGCAGTTGCGGAACAGCCACGGCAGTACGAGCGTGCTTGCCTTTTTCGCCGAATACCTCCACAAACAGGTCGGAGACACCGTTCATCACAGCGGGTTGAGCCATGAAGTCCGGTGCGGATGCCACAAATGCCTGCACCTTTACAAACTGCTTGATGCGATCCAGATCGTCCAGTTCCTTTTTCAGCTGTGCAATCAGGTTCAAGCCAGTCAGCCGTGCGGCGGCATAGCCCTGTTCTTGGGTCAGTTCGTCGCCAACTTTGCCGAACACTACGGGCTTGCCTTCCTCAAAGGGACCAGCGCCGGAGAAAAACAGCAGGTTTCCCACTTGACGGCAGGTGACGTAATTGGCCATGGGCGTGGGCGCTGCGGGCAGCGTCAGGCCCAGTTCTTCCAGTTTTGCTTCGATCTTCATGGTTCGTTCCTCCTATTTTTATTTGCGGGCGATGCCGTTTTTCCACACCTGTACCGGTGGGACATACATGGCAGACAGTTCCGCCACAGGGTCTCCATCCACCAAAATCAGATCAGCCTTCATCCCCGGTTTGATCTCGCCCACATCGGAAAGTCCTGCGATCTGGGCGCTGTTTTTTGTAGCCTGCAGCAGAATGTCCATATTTTCCATGCCGCAGTACTCCCTGCGGAAGCGGAACTCTACGCCGGTATCGTACTGGGGAGACATAGGTGCAGAATCTGTGCCAAAACCAATCAGTGCCCCGGCGCGATAGGCATAGCCGATGGCCTTAGCGCAATCCTCCAGCATGGGGGTGAGGCGAGACAGCCAGAAGGAGCGCTCCTGAGGATCCGTCTGACTGACATACATGGCTGCCAGCGTGGGCACCAGATAGGAGTCCTCCGATGCCAGCAGCAGATCCGTGGTGGCCTCGCTGAGATAGGTGACGTGCTCAATGGTGCGGACACCTGCCTGCACGCAGTCACGGATGGCACTATCAGCATGGCAGTGCGCCGCCACATAGAGGCCATTAGCACGCGCTGTATTCACAGCTGTCCGGATCTCTTCAATGGTCATGATAGGGTGCTTGGGCACGCCGGTAGGAGAAAAAGCAGAGCCGGATGCGTAGATTTTGATAAAATCTGCCTGCGCAGCCACTTCCTCCCGTACCGCCTTGCGGAACTCCTCCGCGCCGTCGCAGTAATGGGTGATGTCGCCCACGCCGGTGCTGGCGGTGACGCTGGGCATCAGCGTCTGGCCGCAGGCCAGAATATCCGGTCCTGCCATGAGCCTGCGATCAATGAGCTGCCTGACATAGTTGGCGCTGCGGCGGATACTGCCGCAGTCACGGATGGTGGTAAAGCCATGACGCAGGTAGCGGTCAGCCTGTGCGGCCGCCTCCACTACCAGCTGCATGGGGTCGTGGGCCTGCGCCACGCCTACGTTCCGCAGGAAGGTAATGTGGGTATGCAGGTCAATCAAACCTGGCAGTAATGTACGCCCACCGCAGTCATAATCATCCGCTGCGTTGGGACGGGCTGGACCCACGGACACGATTTTTCCACCGTCCAACTCCACGCAGCAGTCCTCGCCGGCAAATCCACCGGACAGCGGTGCATAAAGTCTACAATGGTTCAATAGCATGGTACATTCCTCCTTACTCCCGGATAAACTGTCGAATCTCCTTCGTCAAAGCTTCCACCATGCCCGTGCCCACATAGGAGGCATGGCCGGAGGGCAACACCGTCTGACGTATCCGATCGCTGGGCAGATCGAAGCGGGACAGGTAGTAGGTCACAAAGTCAAAGGTGGACTGCAGGTCGTAATAACCGTTGACAAACATCATCCGCAGGGCGGGCCGCCGCTGCATCAGCTCCACCGGCAGGGTCAAAGTGTCCTTTTCGTACCCGCGGTAGTCCCACCGGCGGGCGATGGACAGCATGTCCTCCGCTGCCTCCCGCTGAGGCGGGCACAGCTCGTCCGCCGCGTACATAGCCAGCGCGCGGTCATAGACCGGCCCCACCGCCGCCATGAAGGCGTCCTGCGCCATATCCGGCTCGATGATACCGGCGCTTTCCATACTGTTTTCGCTGTATCGCTCGTTCTGTCTTGGACGGTACAGCAGCCGCGCATCGTATGTACTGACCACAGCCCCCGGGCAGCAGCCCAGCAGGAAGTCCACCTCTCCAAAACGCAGATCGTGTTTGTCCAGAAAATCATGATCCATGCCTGTGAACCGACTAAGCCGCTCCAGCACGCTCTCCCGTTCTGCCTCGTTCAATCGGTTCCCCAACAGCAGAGCGCGGGCGTAGTCGCCATAGGCAAAGTCCATGGCCTGCGCCACGAAGTCCTCGCGGCTGCACTCATCCTGATGGTGGTGATACCAGCACACGGCGGCATTGGCGCCCAGCCGCCGGACATTGGGTTCTACTAGCAGGGTAGTCCTCGCTCCCACGTTCAGGGACGTGCCCACGTGAATGATGCCCCGTAAGTCCACCGTCTCCGGCAGCACATCAGCCAGCGCCACGTTGCGGATGGTACCATAGCTCTCGCCCAGCAAGTAGACCGGTGCGTGCTGGCGGCCGTTCTCCGTCAGCCACGCACAGATGAAGTCGGAGAAATCGCGGGCGTCACCGGCGGTGGAGTAATGGCGCTTCGCGGTGCTCTCATCCAGCAGACGGGCCCAGCCGGTGCCCACCGGATCGATGAGCACGATGTCACATTGATCCAGCAGGAGGTCAGGGTTGGGCGTCAGCTCGAACCGCGCCGGATGGCTCAGCCCGTCAGGATACTCGGGCAACTGTGCCAGCACGGGCCCCAGCAGGCCCATGTGCAGCCAGGCGCTGGCGGCTCCGGGACCGCCGTTATAGGCAAACACAACCGGCCGCCGCGAGCCGCCGCCCTGACCGAGATAGGACCAGCTGAACATGGTAGCTTCAGCCTTTCCATCGGGGCCAGCGAGAACGTGATCCGCCAGCCGCACCCGATAGCGCACGCCACTGGGTGCGATCTTTTCTGCCTCCCAGCGATAGGGACTGAACTCGCTCATGTCTTTACCTCCCCACCGCTTCAAACACAGAGAAGAAGCGGTCGATATCCTGTGTGTTGTTATAAAGGTGGAAGCTCAGACGCATACCCCGCTCCCCGTTCTCGTCGGGGGACTCGAAGTGGGCGAACACGCCTGCCTTTTCCAGCATCTCATCGGTGACGGGACAGCCCGCCGCAACCTTGATATACACGATCTGGCAGCGGTTCTCCGCAGGGAAGTCGTAGGCCAGACGCAGCCACGGGGTCTGGGCCAGCCTGGCGGTGAAATAGTCCGCCAGACCACAGACGTACCGCTCCACCTCTACCCCGCTCAGCATGTCGTACTGCGCGGCCATCAAACCCAACCCATAGATGCCGTCGGCATGGGGGTAGCCGATTTCAAACCGGCCCGCGTCCTCCCGCAGGGTCAGACGGGCCTTGCCGGTGTTGAACCGGTCGTCGTCGGACATCCAGCCCGCGCCCCAATGGCGGATCAGGGGCTGCAGCCGCCGACTGATATAGGCGTAGCCGGTACCGCAGAAGTTCATCATCCACTTGTAGTCATTGCCTACCAGCAGATCCACACCCCAGCGCTCCACATCTACCTGCAGTGCGCCCAGCGCCTGCACGCCGTCCACGAACAGCAGCAGGCCTCTTTTGCGGCACATCTGGCTCAGACGGTCCATGTCGATGCGGTAGCCGGTCTTGCTCTCCACCAGATTCACGGTGACGGCGCGGGTGTGTTCGTCGCACAGGGTCATCAGCTGCTCCGGCGTGACGGCACCGTTTTCCGGCACGGCGTACCGCACCTCCAGCCCCTCATCCTGCCTCTTCTGCCAGGCAAAGCGGTTGCCAATCCAGCCGCGATCCACCGCCACCACGTTGTCCTCGGGGCCGTACTCCACGGCCTCCGTCACCATGGTGAACAGCTGCGTGGAGCTCTGGCCAAAGGTGATGCGATCCGGTGCGCCGTGGATCATCCGCCCCAACGCGACCTTTGATCGCTGCATCATCTCCAGCGTTTCAACAGAGGTGCCGGGAAACTCCCACACAGAGTTGCCACCCTTACGGTAACGGTCGTCCAAGTAGCGGCGTACGCCGTCATATACAAAGTCCGGTACCAGACCGGTGCTGGCCGTCTCGAAATACGCCCACTGCTGTGTCACCGGCACGCGGGCACGCAGTTCCGGAATGGACTTCACAAAATCAACCATGGCGTCCCTCTCAGTTGTAGGACTTTTCCTTGTCCTCCCACGGCTGGTAGGGAGCCTTCATCTCGGCGATCAGATCCACGCCCTTGCCCTTGAGGTACTTGACGCGGAAGAAGAAGTACACATAGCCCACCACGAATACGGCCAGGATACCGGCCACAGCGCCGCCGCTGAGAGTAGCAGCCATCTGCACGCACAAATAGGCACACACGATAAATGTAAGGACAGACAGCACATAGGCGACCTTCCGGTTCATATGTACGGAGGAGTTGTCGCAGCACTTGGGATACTTCTTATAGGCGAACATGGGACTCAGCGTATTGGGCAACTCCGCCAGGGTATTGCAGAAGGAGAAGATGGTCATGACCACACCGAAGGTCGCACCGGTAGCACAGATGGCGATGGCGATGCCCATGACGATGAAAAGGCTCCAGTAAGCCACGCCGTACTTGTTTTGCTTTGCCAACACCTCGGGAAACACCTTGTTTTTAGCGGAAGTCTCTACCAGAGCCACACAGGCCAGCGCCACGGGAATTAGAGATGTGATAATACCGCAGATGGGACCGCCTACGATGAAGAAGGTCAGCAGTGCCGGAGACATAAACTGCGCCGCCACATCGGACAGCGAAGTGACCTCTGCTGCCGGGATCACGCCGATGGTAACAACAGCCATCAGGATATAAATCACCGCTACAATAGCCGGACACAGCACCAAAGCCAGCGGCACCGTTTTACCTGGATTCTTTACATCATCGGCCACCTGTGCCACCGAACTGGCACCGGACAAAGAGGATGTCAGCACACCCACGGCAGCTGCCAGCGTACTGATGGATACACCCGGGCGTACAATCTGGCCAAAGGTCACATTGGCCGTGTCGATATGAGGCAAGCCGAGGAAAATATACAGGGCAATGGCGATGAGCAGCAGCACGACCATCACATTTCCCGTATTGATCGTCGTCTTATTGCCGAACCAAGCCACTACCGCAAATACCACCAGCAGTGCCACGGCGGCTACAGTGCCATTAATCTCCGTATTGGGAAACAGGGGCTGGAGATACATACCGAACAGCACGCCAAACAGCGATACCATAGTAGGCATCAGCAGTGTGGAAAATGAAACAAACGCGCCTGCGATGGGATGCATCAGTTTGGCGGCCCACAGGAACTGCGACCCGCTGGCAGGAAGTGCAGCAGAGGAATATGTCGATGCCAGTGCGCGCAGGACAACCACCGCTGCCGCACCGATCAGTGCCCACACTACGCCGGCACCATATTCATTTGCCACCGTGGGTAAGGTACCAAAGATGCCAGAGCCAACAATGCAACCGATGCCCATTAGAATGGCACCCAGTAGACCAATTTTCTTCTTCTCCATAAGTATCTCGCTCCTTTTTGATGATTTCACTGATAATATCAGCATCCTGCATGAATAATACCACTGATATTATCAGATGTCAATCACATTTTTCCTCGAACATGTAAAACCGCGGTCGAGCGACTCGACCGCGGTTTTGCTTACCCTTCATACATCTGCGATATCCGTTATAATCCAATATTTCGCCTGCTCTTGATCCCGTGCCAGCAGTGCATCAATGATGTGGTGGAAATTACTGTAGTCTGGTCTGCGCCTGATTTGGGTCATGGAAGCAATGTTCACCAGTTTCTCCAATGTTTTTACCAGCACGGGGTTGCCCGATATGCCAGCCAATCCCATATGAAAACGATAATTGACAGTTTGTTCTGGGCTTTCGCTCATATCCGCTCCGATGGTAGTATCTCGCAGCCGTCCAATTTCCTCGTCCGTGGCATTTTCAATGGCTAGCTGGACACAAAGTGTCTCTAAGCAGCGGCGGATCTGCTGGATTTGATTAACTTCCTCGTTGGTGAAGGTATTCACCATATAGCCCTTACGAGGATAGCTAACCAAATACCCCTGATCCGCCAGCAGGTGCAGGGCATCCTTCACAGGTGCCTTGCTCACGCCATATCGCTCAGCAATCTCGCTTTCGCTAATAAAATCCCGCGCGGTGTACTTCCCCGCGATAATATCGCCGCGCAGCTGCGCAAAAATCTTCTCTGACAGTTTTTCTTTCATGCTGATGATCTCCTCTGATATGTTCTCTGTACATTTCATTCTACCGGATAATTTTCAGATGTCAAGACCCTCTGCCTCTACATTGTCAATATCAAGCGGATCTGCGTCTGCAGGAGCAACAACAAGCGTTCCAATATACCGCCTAGACCTACAGCGAACAGGTATTAGCTGCAGCCATTTTTCTGTTCCGCCGGCAGGGCACAC
>OKUM01000105.1_pt1 | contig 59142 bp, 47 predicted proteins | sample 1606801 | NCBI WGS metagenome assembly OKUM01 (sample SAMEA3882546, study PRJEB24775) | human gut metagenome | biome: human-associated habitat; feature: intestine environment; material: feces | place: Netherlands | collected 2009/2010
AGTTCCTGGGCGCTTACTACGAGAACAAGATCTACGAGAGCGATCCGTTCCAGCATCTGGATCAGATCGGCGTTGGCAAGCTGGTCAAGATGGCTGCCCACGATGGCCGCGCGACCAACCCGAACCTGGGTCTGGGCATCTGCGGCGAGCACGGCGGCGATCCCAGCAGTGTCGAGTTCTGCCACAACGTTGGCCTGGACTACGTCAGCTGCTCTCCCTACCGTGTTCCCATCGCCCGCCTGGCCGCTGCACAGGCAGCAATTAAAAATCCACGCGCTTAAGTCACGTAGATTTTTACAATTAAATGTGGATTACGATAAGGCTCGTTCTTATCGAAATTCGCGTGGCTGCGTGCTTTGGCCGAAGCAATGGAAAGACCTGACGGTTAAGGTCGTTCTATAAATCATAGCAAGCCCCTAATCGCTGTACTACAGTGATTAGGGGCTTTTTTTATGCAAAAATGCCATTTGGGTACATTTTCGGCAAAAAGTATACGATTTTTGGGTACATTTTTGGGGTCAAATCGGGGTACTTAAGAGCTATCAAAAAACCGCAGGAGTACGCAGCATGACAAAGAAAACAACGCCTGCTTACAGAGCAAGCAAAGAGGAAACTATTCCAATAAATAAGTTGCATCCATTCTCCAATCATCCGTTCCATATCCGACATGATCTGGAATTCAGTGAATTGGTAGACAGTATTTCAGAGAGCGGCATCATTACGCCCATCATCGTCAGACCAAAGGTTGGTGTCGGCTATGAAGTGATAAGCGGACATCGCCGGTGGGAGGCTTGTAAGGAACTCGGCATCGAAAGCATCCCTGCTAGAGTGGAATACATAGACGATGACGAAGCCACGATTCTGATGGTCAACAGCAATATCCAGCGTGAGCATGTGCTGCCAAGTGAGAAGGCGTTTGCTTATAAAATGCGCATGGAAGCGTTGAAACATCAAGGACGAGCAACTTTGGGACAAGTTGTCCCAAAGTTAAAGTACAATAGGTCGGAAGCGGTAATTGGCGAAGAAGTAGGGGAAAGCTACAAGCAAGTACAACGCTATATTCGATTGACCTATCTGATTCCATCTATTTTGCAAATGGTCGATGACGGTCTCATTGCATTCAACCCAGCGGTCGAAATCTCCTATATGACAGGGGAACATCAGACATGGCTCAAAGAAGAAATGGAGATGTGTGATGCTACACCGTCTTTGGTTCAGTCTCGAACACTAAAAGACATGAGCCGAAATGGAACGCTGACGGAGAATTACCTGCATACCCTACTGACAGAAGAAAAGCCGAACCAACGGCAAAAGTTCTTTCTGAATCAGTCTGATGTGCAGCAGTACTTCCCATCCAACTATACACCGCAGCAGATGCAGAATGTCATCATTTCGCTGCTGCGGAATTGGGAGCACAAGCGCTCCAGCCGCCAGCGCCCACAGCGTGAGGACGAACTGGAAAGATAAATAAAAAGTACAATATGTAATAGCTTACGAAATGTAGTTTTGTGGGCCTTCTTAGCTGCACCCATTTTTAGGCAGGAGAAGTGAGATGCAATACGAATATTTTTACGGCGCTCAAGCCGAGCAGTTCTCTTTTTACCGCATACCCAAAGCGCTATTTACAGAGCCGAACTTCAGGGAGCTGTCCACCGATGCCAAGGTACTGTATGGGATTCTGCTGGATCGAATGAGTTTGTCGCTGAAAAATCAATGGTTAGATGCACAGAACAAGGTTTACATTATCTTCACCGTGGAGGAAATCATGGATGCACTGAACTGTGCCAACCAGAAAGCCACGCGCCTGATGGTGGAACTGGAAAAGCAGGCAGGGCTTATCGAGCGCAAGCGACAGGGGCTTGGTAGACCGAATTTGATTTATGTAAAAAACTTCGCAGCAACGATAAATGACAAGAGCTGTGAAAAAGGTGATTCTTGATATGTGATTTTCACACTTCTGGATTCTTGAAAATCACACGAAACTAATACTGATAATAATTAGACTGATTATAGTGATACTGAGAATATAAATTACAGTTAGGAAAACAGAATAGGTGGTAGAGTATGCCCGGTGTAACAGAGCAGGAAATCGCCCAAGCGAAGCAGATGAATCTGTACCAATATATGCAGCTGTGCGAGCCGGACAACTTCAAACCGGAAGGACCCGGACAATTCCGCCACAAAGGGCACAGTTCGTTGACCTTCGCAGAGGATGGTTCGTGGACGTACTTCAAAACGAAAGCTACCGGTCGCACAGCGCTGAACTATCTCATAGCGGTCGAGGGCGTTTCGTTTGTAGAAGCGGTGCGGGAAATCAATCGGATACAGGGCGGTGTCCGTCCTTCTTTCCAACCTGTAAAAACGCCCCCACACCCTGCCGAGAAGAAACCGGCGAAGGAATTCAAGCTGCCGAGACCTGACAAAAACAACTACGCAGCTACTGCCTATTTGCGCAAGCGCTGCATCCACCCCAATGTTCTGACGGTCTGCAAGCAAAAGAGAATCCTGTATCAGACGAGCTTCAAGGACCATCCGAACTGCGTATTTGTCGGGCGCGATGGAAACGGTGAACCCAAAGGCGGCAGCTTGCGCGGTTGTTCGCAAATCCAGTTTCGCCGTGATATTCCCGGCAGCAAGAAGATATATCCGTTCTACATCGAAGCTGCTGCCAATGCCGACACGGTGGAAGTGTACGAAGCGCCCATAGATGCCATGTCAGGCGCATCACTGAAAATCATGCAGCACACCGGAAATTGGCGCGGCGTTCACTATCTGGCGCTGGGCGGTACGGATTACGCTGCACTGGATGCGTTTCTTACATACTACCCGAACATAACCCACATCGTTTTATGTCTTGATAATGACGAAGCCGGGCGGACGCGGACGCAGGACATTATTAAGCACTTGGAGGGCAACGGCAAAACCGTGGAAGATCGTCCGCCGCCTATCGGCAAGGACTATAACGACACGCTGGTGCAGGTCACGCAGGAATACCAAAAGCACTGTATCAGCTTGGATGATATTTTGCAGGAGGAAACCAGATGAAAACTATTGCTATCGCAAACCAGAAGGGCGGTACGGGCAAAACGACTACCGCGTATAACTTGGGCATTGCCCTTACCCAGCAAAGCTACCGCGTACTCATGGTGGACTTTGATCCGCAGGGCAATCTGTCTTGCTACTGCGGTATCCCGCCTGAGCAGGACCTTGAACAGACAATCACAGAGCTTCTGATGAAGGTTGCCTATGAAAAGCCCCTCTCCCACAGAGAGTGCGTTTATCAGAGCAGGCGCACGGATGACTCTGCACCACAGGTGGATTTCATCCCGTCCAATCTCCGGCTGGCCAGCTTTGAGCTGGCAATGGGCACCATGATGTGTCGTGAGGTGCTGCTGAAAACCTGTCTGGAGCAGTACAGCAACCAGTATGATTACTGCATCATTGATTGCTCCCCCTCCGTGGGGCTTCTGCTGACAAACGCGCTGTCCGCTGCCAACGAGGTCATCATCCCGATGCAGGCGCAGCCGTTCTCGGTGGTTGGTATGTCGCAGCTGACAAATTCGATTTCCAGCGTGCAGCGCAAAATCAACCCCGGACTGCATATCAGGGGCGTTTTGCTGACGATGACCCAGCATACGAAAGTCTCAGAGCATTATGCCCATGATGTCCGCGCCAAGTATGGGAGAACGCTCCATGTATTTACTACGGAGATCCCCTATAACGTCAAAGTGCAGGAAAGTCAGGCGTTTGCAGCACCCACTATCCTGTACGAACCCAAAAGCAGCAGCGCAAGAGCATACGTTGAATTTACGCAGGAGGTATTAGGTCATGGCCGCGAAGAACAAGTTTATGAACGCGATGAAGATGCCCGCGATCGCTGATATGTTTTCCTCAGAGGCTGACCGCCAACGAGAAAGCGGCGACCTAGTAACGGAAGTGCCGCTTTCTGAACTGCATCCTTTTGTCAATCATCCCTTCGAGGTGCGCGACGATGAAGATATGCAGAAGCTGGTGGACAGCATCAAGGAAAACGGTGTACTTACCAACCTGACCGTGCGCCCCCGCGCCGAGGGTGGCTATGAAATCATCTCCGGGCACCGGCGCTTCCATGCAGCGCAGCTTGCAGGGCTGGACAAAATCAAGGTGCAGGTGCGGGATGTTGATGACGACCAAGCCATCATCGACATGGTGGATGCCAATATCCAGCGAGAACATATCAGCCCGATGGAAAAGGCAAGAGCGCTGAAAATGAAAAATGAAGCGATGAAACGATCTGCAGGACGGCGAAAAGAAAATGGGTGTCAACTTGACACCCATTTCCCTGAAGCAAAAACTGCGGCACAAATCGGTGCAGATGTTGGAGAAAGTCCTAAGCAAATTTTCCGCTATATTCGCCTCAACGAGCTAATCCCAGAACTTCAGAAAAAAGTCGATTCCAACACGCTGAAATTCAACCCCGCCGTCGAACTTTCCTATCTGACCCCGGACGAGCAGCAGAGTTTCCTCGACTATGCCGAGGCGCAGGACTGCACCCCTTCTCTTTCGCAAGCACAAAAATTGAAAGCAGCCAGCAAAGAAGGAACCTTAACGCCGGACAAGTTGGAAGAAATCATGTCGGCGCAGAAACCGAGCGTTACGCCGCGTGAGCCGGTGTTGAACATCAACGTCAGCAAGGTGGCGCAGTATTTTCCGACCGGCTGCACAAAGCAGCAGATGGAAAACCGCATCCTGAAAATTCTGGAAAGCTATTTTCGACAGATGGCGCATGAGCAAGCACATGAGGAGGAACGCTGATATGGCAGAGTATCGGTATTACTTGATTCCGGATGCTATGACCCGTGCGTTTCCGGAACAATTTGAAAAGCAAATGCCAACGGAATTCTTTGATAATATCGCAGATTTGGAAAAGCGTTATCACCAACTGCGTGAAATGCCCTATAACAACGAACGCACTTGGAATGAACGGGCAAGATTCCCTTATGAGCGATTGGTGGTAGGGATAGATCGTCAGAATCCGGACGGCGCGGTCGCAATCATACAGGTGCGAAATGGCATCAATTACCTGTGCGATGACTACCGCGGCCCCTACGCAGACGGTAGTGATGCACAAATCACCCAAATGGCTAAGAAACTTGTAGAAGTTATTGGTGTGGACCGGGTACGACCGCATACCTATACCCAGCGGGATGGTTATACATGGGTACAGGTGGAAAAGGATATGCACATTACAGAATGGCTTTACGCACATGAGCTATGCAGCAGTTTGCAATTCACGCGGTTCTTGAACCGAGATGGGCGGGAACTATTTCAGGTGCGTGACGGGCAGCGCGTGATTGAGACAAATGCGGACGGAACAAAGCGGATTAGGGCAGTAAAAAACATTGACGTAACCCATGCCTATGTCGGGCACTATGGCTGTCATATCCAGCAATATGCAGAGGATAACTTTCGAACCGGCTGCTATGTTGCCCCTGAACACCCCCAGCCGGGAGACAATCTGGATAAGCTCCAAATCTATCAAATTACAAAGGGCGGCTGCGAATATCGCTTTATGAATTATGCCTATTCCAAAAGCCGCATCCATGCAGCCGATTACAGCAGCGTCTATATAGCAAATCTTCCTGCGGATTACGATTTGGACAGATGCTTTCAGGAGTTCAATGCCCCGAATCGTCCGCTGCGCTATCATATGTGTTCTCTTTCAACCAGTGATATTGTGGTCACAACGACAAACGGAAAAGAGACTGCCTACTATGTGGACAGTATTGGCTTCAAGGATGTGAGCCACCTACTGCCGGAACTGCATGAAGTCGAAGCCCAGCGCCAAAAAGAACAGGTTCAGGACGAACCGGAAAGGTGAAGCAATGCCAAATCCACAAGATATTTTCCAACTGGCACAGCAGACCGCTACACAGGTCACAGCCTCACCGGAAAACTGGCGGCGGTTCTTGTATACGGCAGCGCATAACTACCACACCACCTACCTGAACCAGCTGCTGATCCACGCCCAGCGTCCCGATGCTACCGCCTGCGCTACCATGAAATACTGGAATGAGCAGGCACACCGCAAGGTTATGTACGGCAGTAAAAGCATCATCATCCTGCAACGCCATCAGGGTGTACCCACTGCCAAACGAGTGTTCTCCATGACAGACACGGTTCTTACTGGTGACAAAGCTGCTGCCCCGTGGGAAGTGACAGATGCCATCCGGCCACTTCTTATGCAGGTCAACTCCGTGGGCAGCCTGATGGATCGGGCAACCGAGCAAGTCATTTCCCTGTCCGAACGCGCCAATCGTGTCATGGCAGGCTCCATTGAGGACAGCACACTGAATTGGAGCCACCCGGAAGATCAGCGGTTCATCTTGCAGGAACTCGCTGCACAAAGCACCCTGTACATGATCTGCATCCGTTTGGGCATCCCGGTGCGGGAAGAAGATTTCCCGGCTTTCCAGAATGTCACCCAGTTTGATACCAGCCGAATCTCCCTCTGCTTGGGCGGCTATGTGCAGGCAGCGGCAGAACCTTTGATGGATGAGCTGGGGCGCGAGGTCATGCAGCTTGCCCGCGACAGTGTTGCAATTCAGGCTGAATCAGTGCATAATACAGATACTCAATCACCCACACAAACGACCAGTCGAGAGGAGGCTGTCACAGATGATGTACACGAACGTGATCGGATACCAGATCCCGAACCTGAGCTTGCCGAAAGCCAAGAAAACCAACCTGAACCGGTACGGCAGAATGCGGCTGGACTACTTGGAACAGAACGAGCCGAACCTGTGCGACCAGATGATGCTGGAGGGAACGCTGCTGCCGAGCTGCCGCAAGATGGGGCTGGACGCACAGCAGATGGTGGACAAGACGCTGCACGACCTGATGCAGAAAGCGCAGATGCCCGTCCGCAAGACAAACCCGCTGGGCTGGGCGCAGATGTGCAACAGCCTGAAGCAGCAGGCGGAGGAAATGATCCTTCCGATGCTGTACGAAGTATAACGGAAGAACCCGCAGCTGCGGAGAGCGAACCATCGCCCTCCGCTTTTTCTTTGCCCGAATTTCCGGCAGAACTGCTGCCGTCCCTGCTGAAAGCAGACACGACCTCGCGCGCTTCCAATGCGGACATCCTTTCCTTTTTCAGTAAAACACCGCTGCTGATCAATCGACTTCGGTATATCCGCGAGAGCTACAAGGTCGTGTTTACGGAGCTTCTGCTGGAAGATGATACCCGCGTTGGATTCTATAAAGAAAGCAATGGTCTGCTTGTCTGGCAGGGGTCCTACCTGACCCGCAGCGCGGAATCGCATTTGTCGTGGCACAGCGTTACTGCTGCTATCTCCACACTGGTCGATAACCACGAACTCATCGCGGCCATTGACCCGAAAAAAGCTGTAAGTCAGGACGAGCAGCTGTCCTTTGACCTGCCGGAAAATGCTTCTCGCGGCGATGAAGTAGGCGCGTTGGAAGTGGACGACATCTATTCCGAGGAAGAACAGGACGAAAAAATCAAAGCAGCCCTGCCTACATACCACTACAAAGAACCCCAGCCGGACGATGGCAGTCACATAACGGAAGATGATGTGAACGTCATCATTACAAGAGGCAGCGTTTTTGAGGGCGGCAAGTACCGCATCTATAACCATTTCCAGCAAAAGAAAACGGAAAAGGAAACCGTAGCTTTCCTCAAACAAGAGTACGGCATCGGCGGTTTCTCTTGGACGTTTACCGATGGTGGAAGCGGCTTCGTCAATTTTGACGGTAAAGGATTCAGCATCCTTTACGATTTCAAGGATGACCTGCGGTATGAGAAAAAGCTCAAATGGAAAGAGGTCGGCAAGCGGCTGGAATATCTTGTCCGAATGGACCGCTACCTGACGGATGCAGAACGCGAGAAGATGCCTGCATGGATAAACAGGCAGGCAGAATCGAAGCCCCTGCCGCCACCCATCCCTGACCAGAAACCTGTCTGCGAAGTGGGCAGCACCGTTTACCTTGAAAACGACCAGCGGTTTACAGTAGAGAGCATCGGACAATTTGACGTCCATCTGCGCAATGAAGATTTCCCGCTGGTAGGCCGCGCTGTCAGCGGAGAACAGTTCCAACAGCTGCTGGACGCCAATCCCCGCAACGGCGGCATGGTGCTATCCGAACAGCAGCGTGAATCTCTGGTGCAGGAGCAGCGTGAGCAGGCCCTCTCCTATATCGAGGATTACCTCAAGGATGAGTTTGAAATCACCGAACCGGATTTCTCCGACCTCACCCAAATCGATCTTGGCTACACCACCACCGAGGACGAGCAGCATACGATTCAGGTTCATGCGGATCTGGAGCATTGCACGATCAGCAAGTTTGTGGACGATACCCTCTATGCGCAGGATACATACGCTTCGCTGGAAGATATGAACCGGATGGCACTTGCCAATCTCGATTTTGACAGCCTGATGGAAGTGGACATCAACGAAATCGAGGAACAGGAACCCGAAATCAGTGCAGACGAACCGGAGAAATCCACCTTTGTATCGCAGGTCATGCAGGATGTAGACCGCCTTGCTGCGCGTGAGGAACCTGCCGAGTATGACCGCACGAACTACCTTGCACCGTATGAACCTGCCGTGCCGGAAGGTCCGAAAGCAAAGTTCGCTGCCAATGTGCAGGCCATCCGCACGCTGAAAGAAATCGAGCAGCGCATGGCATCCAGTGGTGCCCCTGCAAGTGAGCAGGAACAGGACATTCTGGCTGGCTATCTTGGCTGGGGCGGTCTGGCAGATGCCTTTGCCCCCGGAAAAGATAACTGGCATACCGAGTACGAGCAGCTGAAAACCCTGCTGACCGAGGATGAATACGCCGCTGCGCGGGAATCCACCCTGACAGCATTTTACACACCGCCTGCGGTCATTCACGCTATGTACCGCGCCTTGGAGCATATCGGCTGCGTGGGCGGTAATGTGCTGGAGCCCAGCATGGGTGTCGGCGCGTTCTTCGGCCATCGGCACAGCAAGTTCGATACTCACAATGCCAAGCTGTACGGCGTGGAGCTGGATAGCCTGTCCGGTCGTATCGCGCAGCAGCTTTACCAGAAAGCAAAAATCCAAATTACAGGGTATGAAAAAGCCGACCTGCCGGACAACTTCTTTGACCTTGCCATCGGCAATGTGCCGTTTGGACAGTATCAGGTCAGCGACCGCCGGTATGATAAGCTGCACTTCCAAATTCACGATTACTTTCTTGCCAAGACGGTAGACAAACTGCGTGTCGGCGGCATTATGGCGTTCATCACCACTTCCGGTACACTGGATAAAAAGTCCGAGGATGTGCGCCAATACCTTGCCGCGCGGTGTGACCTGATCGGCGCGGTACGCCTGCCCAATACCACGTTCAAGAGCAATGCCGGTACGGAAGTGACCTCCGACATTCTGTTTCTGCAAAAGCGCGGCAGAGTCTTGGAGCAGGACGCACCGTGGATACATGTTGGAGAAACAGAAAACGGAATCCCGCTGAATCAGTATTTCATCGACCACCCGGAAATGGTCTGCGGCAATATGCAGATGGTCAGCGGTCCCTACGGAATGCGCTCTACCTGTGTGCCGAATGAGCAAAGCCCGCTGGCGGAGCAGCTGGATGCAGCGCTTTCTACCCTACACGCCGAGTACACATTGGTGGACGAGCAGGAATATACCGAAGAAGAAAGCGGCACCATTGATGCGGACCCCAATGTGCGCAATTTCAGCTATACCGTAAAGGATGACGTCATTTACTACCGCGAGAACTCCAAGATGCGAGTGGTAAAGGGCGGAGATACTACGCTGGCCCGCATCCGCGCACTGGTGCCCCTGCGGGATACCTGCCGCGAACTGATTGACGCCCAGCTGGAAAACTTTCCGGATGAGTATATTGAAAAGCTGCAAGCCCGTCTGAACGACCAATACGATGCCTACCGCAAGAAATACGGTCTTATCAACAGCCGTGGCACAGCATCCGCGTTCCGTGAGGATTCCGGCTACTTCCTGCTTTGCTCCTTGGAAGATCTGGACGATGAGGGAAATTTCAAGGGCAAGACGGATATGTTCACCAAGCGAACGATCCGCCCCGCACAGGCAGTTGACCATGTGGATACCGCAGAGGAATCGCTGGCACTCAGTCTCTCCGAGCAGGGCCATGTTGACTTGGAGTATATGTCCAAGCTGACCGGGAAAACCACCGAAAGCATCATCAACGATCTGACCGGCATTATCTTCCGTGACCCCGTAAAGGTCGATACCGATGGCAATCCCATCTACCTCCCTGCGGATGAATACCTGTCCGGGAACGTCCGTGAAAAATTGCAGGCAGCAAAAGCGGTGGCAACGAATGATCCTCAGTTTCAAGTCAACGTAGCTGCGCTCGAAAAGGTGCAGCCCAATGATTTGGAAGCCAGTGAGATCAGTGTCCGTCTTGGCGCTACTTGGATTCCCGCAGAGTATGTGCAGCAGTTCTTGGAGGAACTGCTGGATGCACCCTATTATACGCGGCGGATGGTCAAAGTGGAGTTTGCAGCGTATACCGGCAGCTGGGCCATCACTAACAAGAAATTTGGTGACGGCAATATCAAAGCAACGGTGACTTACGGTACGAACCGCGCCAATGCCTACCTGATTGCGGAGAACGCCCTGAACCTGCGCTCTACGCAAATTCGGGATAAAGTTACGGCTGCTGACGGAAGTGTTTCTTGGGTACTGAATAAGGAGGCAACGCAGGCTGCACAGGAAAAGCAACGCCTGATTTGTGAGCAGTTCCAAGATTGGATTTTCAAGGAGCCGGAACGCCGCCAGCGTTTGGTTGCCATCTACAATGAAAAGTTCAATGCGCTGCGTCCCCGCGAGTACGATGGCAGTCACCTGAAATTTCCGGGCATGAACCCGGAAATCACCCTTCGACCGCACCAGTTGAACGCCATTGCCCATGTGCTGTACGGCAACAATGTCCTGCTGGCGCACGAAGTGGGTGCGGGCAAGACGTATGAAATGGTGGCCAGTGCCATGGAGAAGAAGCGACTGGGGCTTTGCAATAAAACGCTGATCGTGGTTCCCAACCATCTGACCGAACAGATGGCATCCGAAGCGCTCCTACTCTATCCGAACGCGGAAATTCTGGTAGCAAAGAAAACCGATTTCAAAAAGGAAAACCGCAAGAAATTCTGCGCCCGCATTGCAACCGGCAACTATGACATCATCGTGATCGGGCACAGCCAGTTCGAGAAAATCCCGCTTTCGGCGGAACGCCAAAACATGTACCTGCAAAGGCAGATTGACGATGTCATTGACCAAATCGCACTTTTGAAAAGCTCTCGTGCCGAGAATTTCACCATCAAGCAGATGGAAAGAACCCGGAAGCAGCTCAAGAAAAAGCTGGATAAGCTCAACGACCAGCAGCGCAAGGACGATGTCGTCACCTTTGAGGACCTTGGCGTGGACAGTCTGATGGTGGACGAAGCACATTATTTCAAAAACGCCATGATTGCCACCAAAATGCGCAACGTGGCGGGCATTTCCCAGACGGAAAGCCAGAAAAGCAGTGATATGCTGATGAAGTGTATGTATCTGGACGAAGTGACCGGTGGGCATGGCATCGTCTTTGCAACCGGCACTCCTATTTCCAATTCCATGACAGAAATGTACGTCATGATGCGCTACCTGCAAAGGGGCTTGTTGGAAAAGGAAGGCTTGCTCAACTTTGACAGCTGGGCATCGACCTTTGGGGAAAGCATTACAGCGATTGAGCTTAATCCAACTGGTACAGGATACCGCACAAAAACCAGATTCGCACGGTTTTACAATCTGCCGGAACTCATGAGCCTTTTTAAGATGTCTGCGGACATTCAGACCGCCGATATGCTGCATTTGCCGGTGCCGGAACTGGTGGGCGGCAAGCCCACCAATGTGGTGTTACAGCCAAGTGAAGTCCAGAAAAGAATGGTCAAAGGCTTGGCAGACCGCGCCGAAAAGGTCCGAAGCGGAAAAGTGCAGCCCACGGAAGATAATATGCTGCGCATCACCAATGACGGCAGAAAACTTGCACTGGACCAGCGGCTCATGAACCCTTTATTGCCGGATGACCCCGGCAGCAAGGCCAACGCCTGTGTGGATAAGGTATATGAGATATGGGAAAAGACCAAGGAGCAGCGCTCCACTCAGATGATTTTCTGCGACCTCAGCACCCCCAAGGAGGACGGCTTTGACGTATACAACGATGTGCGCGATAAGCTGGTTGCCAAGGGCATCCCCAAAGAGGAAGTGCAGTTCATCCATGATGCGGATACCGAAACAAAAAAAGCTGAACTATTTGGAAAAGTCAGAAATGGCACTGTGCGCGTCCTGATGGGCAGCACCCAGAAGATGGGCGCTGGTACCAACGTACAGACACGGCTTATTGCGTTGCACCATCTGGACTGCCCATGGCGACCTGCTGATATTGCCCAGCGAAACGGACGCATGGTCCGCCAAGGCAACCTGAACAAGGAAGTTTCCATATTTATTTACGTTACAGAGTCAACTTTTGATTCGTACAGCTGGCAGCTTGTCGAGAATAAACAGAAGTTTATTTCGCAAATTATGACGTCAAAATCCCCAGCCCGCAGCTGCGAGGATCTGGACGAAGCTGCGCTCACCTATGCCGAAGTCAAGGCTTTGGCAGCGGGTAACCCCATGATCAAGGAAAAGATGGACTTGGACATTCAAGTGGCGCGGCTGCGAACCCTGAAAGCTGCCTACACCAGCCAGCATTACCGATTGGAAGATGCGATAGCCGTGGCTTTCCCGCGCCAAATCAAAGGAACCGAGCATCGAATCCGTGCATTTGAGCAGGATATTCAGACAGCAAAAGAACACCAGTCTTATGATGCCGATAAAAAGCTCATCTTTTCTATCGAGTTGGACGGGAAAACCTACGATAAGCGCGAGGATGCAGGTAAGGCGCTGCTGGGGCTTGTCGGTGCAGCAGTGCGGGCAACGAAATCTGTGCCGGTAGGTCACTATGCAGGCTTTGAAATCACAGTCGAATATAAACCGCTGGAAAAGGTATTCCATGCCCACCTTGTTGGCGAGGCAACGCACACGACAGAACTGGGTAATGATGCTGCCGGCAACATGATTCGCTTCCAAAATGTAGTTTCTGCTCTGCCACAGGACCTGAACCGACTGCATGGCAGTTTGGAACAGCTTACAAAACAGCTTACCAATGCAGAGGAAGAACTGAAGCAGCCGTTCTTGCAGGAGCAGGAACTGAGCGATAAAAGTGCCCGTCTTGCCGATCTGGATGCCCTGTTGAATGTGGGCAATGATGCACCCATCATTGAGGGCGAAGCGGAAGAATTGGAAGAAGAAGCGGAGGATGCACTGATTCAATCGGATGATGAATTGGAACGGTAAAACGACAGCCTTGCAAAATAAAATCATTCCTGTATGATGAGGGTGGAGGTGGAAATTATGCTGATTCAACTTAGAAAAAAAGTCGCTTTACTCTGGATTCTCAGGATTCTTGCGGTGCCGGTCGTGCTGGTGCTCTTTGCAGCGGGCTTTCTCCTCAATCTCCTGTACGGAGTTGTGGGAGCCTTTGGCGGGTTGTTGTCTCTCCTTGGCGGTGTTGCTGCTGCGTTGGCGCTGCTGGATGGCTGCTATGGGGAAGCAGCAGCTTCTGCCGCCGTTGCATTTCTGATCAGCCCGATTGCGCTGCCGCAGCTGCTTATGTGGGTGGGCAATCTTCTGATTTGCGCCGCGTCCGCGCTGTACACTTACCTTTATAGATTGTGAGGAATCGAATGAAAAAATCTATGTTGATTTTGACCCTTATGGTTGCTGCCCTATGCGGATGCGCCGCGCAGCAGCCGACAACCCTTGAAACACCCGAAAGCAGCGCGTTGGTGGAAGTCACGCCGGAAACCAGCAGTGGAGCAACGACGACTGCCACTCCTGCACCAACGCCTGAACCGACGCCGCTACCAACGGCAGAGCCTACCGCAACACCGACCCCCACCGCAGCCCCGACTGCGAAACCTACCCCAGCTCCTACTGAGGCTCCTGCCGCAACCGCTGCACCTGTGCAGCAGGCGGAGGCATCGCAGCAAGTATCCATGAGCTATGGTGCTGTTCCCTTTGACCTTGCAGCAGGGACTGACCAGTGGTGGAGCATTGACAGTTCCGATTCAGCTTACTGGGCGGTAGCGGAAAATATCAACGCCATGCGCGCCGCGGCTGGTCTGCCTGCGCTGACCGTAGATGGTGGCTTAAGTTCTATTGCAAACTCCCGTTGTGATAGTTTTGCATCTGGTGGCTCGTTTGACCATTCCGGTGCCGTCTGCGGTGAGATTATTGCAGCCGGTCCGTTTGCATCCGCAAGCAGCGTTTGTGCTGCATGGCAGAGCAGCCCCGACCACTACGCCAGCATCGTGTCGCCCAACTATTCCAGCATGGGAATCGGATGCTGGTTTTGCAGCACGGAAGCAGGACAGTATACCTATTGGGCAGTAACTTTTCAGTGAGGTCATAAACATGGAACGAAAAAAGACAAGGCTGAACGAGTCCGAAATGAAAGTTATGCAGATTATCTGGAACGCCGGGCACCCCATTACAGGGCAGCAGGTTCTAGGCCAGATCACCGAGCAATACAAAGGTTCGTGGCATCCGCGAACGATTTACCCTCTGATGAGGAAACTAAGCGAAAAAGGGATGATCCGTGATGTCGGCAGTGCCCGCGTAGGCAAAGTCTATGCGCGGCAGTTCCTGCCTGCAATCAGTCGCCCGGAGTACATGGCGCTGAGAATCATGGAAACACTGCCGGAAGCAGAACTTCCGCAGTTTCTCAGCTACTTTTCCTACTAAGTGACAATTCGTATAATAGCTTTTCCCGGCAGCAATGCCGGGACTTTTTATTGGCTTTCCAGCGTCTGTACCCACAGGCGCTGTTTTTATATAAATGAATTTTAACAAAGAAAGGACTTGTGTGCAATGAATCACAAATTCCAAATGAGGCAGCGCGTTACAGCCCTTTGCATGGCGGCGATGATGTGCTGCGGTATGCTCCCCTATGGGGCACTGGCGGAGGACAGCGCAAGACCGGTTGTGGTCGCAACGCCGGAACAGGCGGCAACGCAGGAAGCAAAAGCCGAAAGCGATGCCAACAGTACCGCAACCCCGGAAACAGCCGATGAATTCCCGGACGAGGATGCCCCACAACAGGAACCTGAAACCGAGGGCGACACTGGCGGCAGTGACGAACTGTACGAAATCTGGCATAAGATGTACCCCAGCTTGACGCAGGAGCCGACCGGATATTATCTGGACTCCTATGGCCTGCCGGTACTGGTTGGTGAAACCAAAATCAGCATTGAGGGCTGGGGCAATGAAGATTACAGCAGCGTCAGTGATGATTCTTTCCAGCAGGTGGCGCTTGATGCTGCACTTCTGGATGCGGACAGCACGACTGCTGCGTTCCCGCACATGGATGGCGAGGACTACGCCATCGTGCCTATCAGTATGCAGGTTATGTACCCCGCCAACGGCAGCAGCGCGGACATTACGCTGCCCGATAACGTCGAGCTGCTGGGATATAGCTTTACCAGCGGCGATTTGACCCCAGCAACCGAAGAAGAACGCCAGAGCCAGCTGCATTATGAATTTTCTGAAATTTCCGCAAGCGTGGCGGGTATCTATGTGAAAGCCAGTGAGGATTTCAGCGTCACCATGACTTACATGGATGCAACGCAGACACTGACGAAAACCGTCCATGTTACGCTGGACGATTCCGCACCGGTGCCGGGTATTTTGCAGGATCGCTTTGCACAGGAAATGCAGGTTGCAATGTGTTCGGCAGATGAAGGTATTGCAACTTACGCCGGATTGCAGGTTACCCAGTGCGTGAATACCTCGGTTGGTTGGATGAACTATCTGGGCGGTCAGCCTGCCCTCTGCGGTGATCGCGGCAAGTGGGCATGGGGTCCCGGTGCTACCTATAAGAACAAATATCCACCGGTAGCCAATTATACCCCCGCTGGTCAGGTGTGGGTCGAAGCTGAATACTTCAACAAAGGCTGGGTGCCGGATCAGGCCACTTTGTGGTCAAAAGGCTTCAATAACGGTGCGCCTGCGGTTGCGAGTCTTGCCTTAGATGCAGCAGATAACGCAACAGACAATTACCTCGCACTGCTGTCTTGGCAGGCAGAACAGTATCCTGACAGCATCGCTGCCGAGATCGTCAATGCACCGGAAGCCTATGCGGCACCGACCGGCAAGACTGTGTATGTGGGTACGCTGTATACGCCCAGCAATGCTGCATGGCAACGCTTTGTGGTTCTGAACTATACCCCGGTTGTGCTTGGCGGCGACAGCGAGATTCCCGGCTTTGAAACCGGTGGCGAATCGGTGGATAAGCCGTGGAGCGCCAGCTATGAGCGCAGCGAATCCTTGGATTTTTCCTATACGGTCAATACCGACAAAATCCAACTGGACACATTGGAAAAAGTGGATGGCGCAGGTATTGAAATTGCACCGATCCTTGATGGCATCCCTGCCGACATTGACGGCGGCAGCTGGACAATTACACCGGATGGGATGCAGTCCGTCACGACCAGCGGACATACGGCAGATGACAATTACCACCTGAACGGCGGCGATGGTTCTGTAACATGGACGGTGCATTTCAGCGTCAGCAAGTCGGCCTCCCAGAGCGGCAGCATTACCGCCAACAGTGAGCAGGACGCCGATGCACAGGCATCCGCCGCACAGTCTGCTGCACAGAGCGCCTGCGAAGGTCAGGTCAACGGGGAAATTGAAGCTGCACTTTCTGCTGCCCATAACTACTTTGACAACCTGAAATTCTCCTACAACGAGGTAACAGTGCCCCACGGCTTTGATGCTTTCGGCGGCGACCTTGGCAGCAGCCAGACCATTACGGTTCCCGCCAACAGCAGCAACGATTACCTCATGAAAAACGACGAGTGGTCCGTCAAAGTTGCCATCGACAAAATCGACAGCGAGAGCAAACAGCGTATCAAGGGTAATGCAGCATTCAAGATTTATGAATGGGATACCGTGCTCCAGCGCTATATCCCCGCAGGTGGCTATAACCAGTATGCGGTGGAGCGCCAGCCGGACGGCACCTACAAAGTCATCAACCACAGCAGCTATGCCAACGGTTCGGATAACATCTACTATACTCAGCGCAACGAGGGCCGTTTTGTGGTTGTGGAGAGCCGTGCCCCCAGTGGCTACTATGGCGACTGGACGGATGTAACGAACCCCGGTGCGGCAGGTTCCGTTTTGGGCAAGCGGGCCTATGCCTTTGAAATCACCAAAGCGCTGGACGGTCAGACTCTTTGGCTCGGCAATGCAGACTATAATGCCAATATTACCACCACCAACAACGGCGGCACTCTGATCGACACCGGTGAGGCCATCGTCACGATTACGTTTGGCGACCGCGCAACCGACAAAACCTACGACACAGACCCTACTGGCATTGCCAACAATGAAAAATCCTACACGATGCACGCTGATGGCGACAAAATGCAGAACGACCGCGTCCTCGGCAGTATTTTGCTGACCAAAGTCGATTTGGATGCAGCACGGTATCTGGCTGCGGGCAGCAACGGTGATACCACCTTGGAGGGAGCCGTCTACGACCTGTATGCAGCGGATACCATCGCACACCCGGATGGCGTCACCGGCACAGTGGATTATTCCAAAATTTTGGATGCCAACGGTAACCCCATCTGGCACACCACTGTGCTTACCAACGGCGGCTGGGATACCGATTACCTGCCCATTTTGCAGAAAGACAGACTGGTTGCCTCTGCTGTCATCAAGGACGGGAAACTTGCTTTTTCCAACCTATATATGGGGCGCTACTACCTTGTCGAGCGTGCCACAGGTTTGGTGCTGCCCATTGACGGCAACGGCAAACTGTATACGACCGGCAAATACCCGCAGCTGAATAAAAAGCTGGAGCGCACCGGCAAATACAGTGATTTGGTTCGGAAGAATAACGAATACACCGACTACCTCTATAAGAATCAGTACTCTGCCGTAGCTGAAAGCCGCAAGCTGGACGGCAGCAAAGCATGGGATGGCTATTACCTCTCCTATGCCACCGGGTATCTCTGCGATGAGGTCAACCACTACAAAACACTGACCTATGCAGATGAATCCAGCTACCATATCAGCGCTGAGCAGGAAAGCCAAGATGAAGTCCTCAAATCCGGCTTCTCGCTGAATAAGCTGGTTTCTACCACCGGTCAGCCCTCCCCGGCGCTGAAGCTGGAGGGTGCGGGCTTTACCGTCTATCGCATTTCCAAGCTGCGCAAGGAAGCGCAGTTCACCACAAACCCGGATGGCAGCTACAATGCACAAAGTATTTTGGACGTTTACCGCAAAGACAACTACGATAATTTGACGCTCAAGTACGATTTCACTGCCGAGGGGCAGGCTGTTGCCAATATGTATGAGAGCAACGCTGCCACGGTAGAAGCCTACAATGCCACCCTGACCGCAGATGGTGACTACGCCAACGGCAAAGGCAATGGCTGGGTTCCCACTGATCAGGATGCAGAGTACCGGTTGACAGAACTGTATACGAACGAGGAAGGTGTCATCCGCATTGAGGGACTTCCGTATGGGCAGTACCTTGTTGTCGAGACTACGATCCCCAAGGACGTTTTCCAATGTGATCCCTTTATCGTAACAGTCAGCAAGGACGGCCCGCAGAGCCGCTTTACGGTTCCTGCCGGCAGCGTTACCACCGCCACTAACAACTACATGACCTATAACGTGTTGGACGAAGAACTGGAAGGTTATTTGCAGCTTATCAAGACCGATACCGAAACCGGCAAGGCGGTCAAGATTGCGAACACTGCTTTTGCACTGTACAAGCTGGATGATAAAGGCAACAAGACCCGTATCTCGATGATTGATCCTGCCAGCGGCAGCGCCACCAAGAAAACCGATGTGTTCTACACCGATGCGGATGGCCTGATGAAAACGCCGGAAAAACTTCCGCTTGGTCGCTATCTCATTGAGGAATTGCAAGGTCCCGAAGGCTACTACAATGATCCTGCCTACTCTGTAGAATTTGAAATCACTTCCGAGCGTGTCTGGCAGGTCGTGGGCAACGCCACCAATGACATGGACGAGTACATTGTAGAAGAAAAGTATTTCAACCATGAAACCCTCGGACAGTTGACCATCCGCAAGCTGGGCAATGTCCTGACCGATTACAAAGACGGGCAGTTCATCTACACGCAGGATAATTTGGCAGGGGCAACCTACGAAATCCACGCGGACGGCGATATTGCCACGCTCGACCGTCAGGGCACTTATTGGTATAAGGATGGCGACCTTGTTGCCACTGTTACCACAGGTGCGGCAGGTCAGGTCGATGAGGTGAAATTTGCCCCCAATCGTACACAGGCCACCTATGATTTCCTCACCATCTCCCATGACGGCACCAAAGGTGAAGTGACCGTGACCCTGCCTTTGGGCAAGTACACGATCACCGAGGTCAAAGCACCCTATGGCTTTGTGCTGACGCAGCAGAGCTATAGTGTGGAATTCGGCTGGGACAACCAGCGCAATGATATTGTGCTGGCGAAAACCATCGTCAGCCACGAGCAGGATGGCGACAAAGAACGTTCATACAGCATTGTCAATGTTAAAGATGCTTCGGATGCCCATAAGACCGCACAGATCCTTGTCTTTGAAAATGCGCGTGTGCTGCCGGTTCCCGAAAAGCCCGATGACAAGGTCAGCAAAATCGGCGTTGGCATCTATAAGCAGGACCGCGAAACACTGACGTATCTGCCCGGTGCTGTGTATGAACTGTACACGGTGGACGATATTTTCGCAGCAGATGGCACGAAGCTGGTGGACGCCGGTGCAAAGCTGGCAACCAGTGACCCAACCAACGACAGCGGTTTTACTTGGTTTGATGTGGATGTGCCCATTCGCGCCGAAACCTATCCGGACTCCGGCAATAGCGGTAAATACCGCATTGTCGAAATCACCGCCCCTGCTGGGTATCTTCTTGATAACAGCCCCATCGAGGTCGAGTTCACCTATGCCGGTCAAGAAGTGGCATGGCAGGTGGTGGATGGCACAAACACCAATTTGCGCACTACGGTGAACATCTCCAAACAGGATGTCACCAACGGCAAAGAGCTGCCCGGTGCCAAGCTGGAGATCCACGAGGCAGATGGCAAGCTGATTGAGGGCTGGACCTCTGCCAAGACACCGCATACCGTGCGCGGTCTGGAGCTGGATAAGGAGTACACCCTTATTGAAAAGCGTGCTCCTGAAGCCTATGCAGAAGCCGAAAACATTGTGTTTAAGCTCGTACAGGTTGGAAACGAGCAGGAAAACGAAGTCTATGTAAAGACCGGCGACACTTGGGAAAAGCTGGACGACACCACCGTAGTCATGCAGGACGCACCTGTATTGGATATTGACAAGGTGGACGCAGGCGGCACCTTGCTGCCCGGCGCAACGCTGACCATCCGTGATGAGGATAAGAATGTCATCGACACATGGGTAACCGACTCCAATACGCATCATGTTCCGATTTCGGAAGATGGTATCCACCTTTCTGACGGGAAAACCGAGCATATCTACACCCTGACGGAAGATGCCGCGCCTGCCGGTTATGAGGTGGCAAGTTCTGTTCAGTTCAAAGTCGAGCTGGTAGACGAGACGGTCTGTTTGTATCTGCGCACAGATGAAAAGGCAGGCTGGGAACGAGCCGATAAGCGTCTTATCACGATGGTCGATAAGGCTACCCCGCACCATGAGGATACGACAGAACCTACCCCTGCACCTACTCCGGCTCCCACACCTGCCCCAACGCCGGTGCAGACCCCCGCACCGACTTCCACCCCCGCGCCGCAGCTGACGATCCCCCAGACCGGAGACACGTTCCCGGTGGCCTTGCTGGTCGTTGTTGTGTTCGGTTCTATTGCTGCAATCGGTGTGCTGACCTACAAACGCCGCAAATCTGAGGCTGATACCGAGGAGGACGACCAGTAATATGATTTATACCTGCATCGCAGACGGAATCCGCAGTCCGCCTGCGTTTTTTCTTAAAAATAAATATAAGGAACCGATGAAAATGCAAAATGAAAACACAAAACGCGTATGGCTGTATGCGCGAATTCCCGGTAATGATGGCGAAACACTTCGTTGCATCCGTGAGTGTGCAGCGAAAGCACAGCAGGACAACTGCAAAATTGTCGGCACCAGCGCTGACGAAAGATATGGTTGGCTGTTGCGCCCCGGCTACCGTGAAATGATGCGGCAGGTCAAGGCCGGAAAAATTGACTGCATTTATATTTACCGTATGCGCCAGATCAGCGGCAAGGAACAGCATCTATTTCGCTTTTTCCAACAGGTCATGCAGCATGGCATCAAGGTTGTAACACTGGAATACAGTCTGCGCGACAGACTGCATGAGTACAGGTTGGGAATGAAAATTGAAAACTATGCAGCGCGGCATAAACTGTCCTTTCCATGGTAAGCTGCGAAAAATGTCGCAGACTATGACTGAAAAGTGCGGAAAAATGTCGCAAGAAGGGATGAACTATGATTGAAGAAACCGCAGTTCGCGTGGAAATCAGCGCTGCGAGGTTCGCTAGCCAGAGTATTTTTGATATACTCCGGCTGACGGTGCAGGCAATGAGCAGCCAGAATTATGGGCAGCAAAGCCTGAGCGCGCTCAACCGGCAGGAACGTCCGCTGGCATCGGTGGACGTGAATGAAAAAACGCTGCCCTACATCCGCAGGCAGCTGAAGCAATATTCCGTAGATTTCTCTGTCACCAAAGACCGAGATACCGGCCAGATGTATTTGTGGTTTAAGGGACAGGATGTGGATCGAATTCAGACTGCGTTGGAAAACTGCATTGCAGAGCGCGGCAAAGAACGCCCAATTCCGGAGCTGAGAGACATATGCGACCGCGCCGCGCAGCGGGTCAAAGAGATGAACCAGTCCCGCCCTATGCCGCCGCCGGAACATGGAGAACGCCTATGAACCAGCCGAAAAGAAACCTGAAAATTTGGATACCCATTGCAGCGGTTTTATGCTTTTGGCTGGGTGACTGGATGGGTTACACATACGAACTCACCGAGGGAACTACTACGCACCGGCTGGCGGCTGCACTGAACCTAAACAGCCTACTGCTGCACCCATTCAGGCTCTCGGCTGACGCCTTCTCGCTTGGCTGCGGTATTGCCACAGCGCTCATGGCTGGGCTTATTTACCTTTGTGTGAAGTACAGCAGGCATCGCCTGATGCCCCAGAAAGAGTACGGCAGCGCCCACTGGGGCACGCCGGAGGATATTGCACCCTTTGTGGACAAAGACCCAAGTGAGAACCTGCCGCTGACCGCCACCGAAAGCCTGAGCCTTTCCCCCAAGATGAAGGTTACCGCCAACGACAACTACAACCGCAACAAAAACGTCATTGTGTTCGGTCCGTCCGGCTCCGGCAAAAGCTACAGCGTGGCAGGTCCGCAGCTATTGCAGTTCAACAGCAACTATGTGCTCAGTGATCCGAAGGGAGAGTTGCTTCAGGAATATGGCAATGTCCTACTCTCTCAAGGATACAAAGTGAAAGTGTTCAACCTGAAAGATCGGGATAAATCCGACCATTATAACCTTTTCGCCTACATAAAAAATGAGGATGATATTCTGGTCGTCACCAAGAACCTTGTCAAAAACCTGAAAGAAGATCCCACCGCCAAGAGCACCGCCGACCCGATATGGGAGGAAGGCATGACGGCGCTGCTGGAAGCACTGATCGGCTATGTGTTCTACGAATTGGAGCCGGAAGAACGGAACATGAACAGCGTTATGACGCTGCTCCTTATGCTGGAATCGCAGGGGGATGGTCCTAACAGCGTAAGCCAGCTGGACCTGCTGTTTGATGACCTGAGCATCAACAAGCCGAACTCCTTTGCTGCAAAGCAGTATAAGCTCTATAAGATGGCTCCCGGCAAGACCGCACAGAGCATCAATGTGTCGCTGGGGCTGCGCATGAGCGCATTCAACATTCCGTCCATTGCCAATATCTGCGCGGACGATACGATTGACCTGCGGGAACTGGGCAGCGAGAAAAAAGTGGCGCTCTTTGTTGTTACGCCCGACACAACAACCGCCTACAATTTTTTGGCGGCAGTTATGTTCCAGCAGTGCTTTCAAATTCTGGTGGATATTGCAGACCATCGCCCGGATAAGCGCTTGCCACGGCATCTGCGGTTCCTCTTGGATGAATTTCCGAACATCGGCATGATACCGGATTTTCAAATCCTTATCAGTACGATTCGCAGCCGTGACATTGCCTGCACCCTGATTTACCAGTCATTGAACCAGCTGAAAAGCCAGTACAAAGATGACTGGGCGACAATCTATGAAAACTGCGATTCTATGATCGTTCTTGGCGCAGGCGGTAACCCGGAGAATCTGGAGTTCTTCTCCAAGGCGTTGGGCAAGGCAACCATTGAAGTCATGAACACATCGGAGAACAAAGGCAGTCAAGGCTCGTATACGAAGTCCTATCAGGCTCTTGGACGTGAGTTGATGACCCCAGAAGAAATCCGAACCATGCCCCGGAACTGGTGCCTGCTGATGATTTCCGGTGTGGCACCCTTTTATTCGCGCAAATACAATCTGAAAGATCATCCCAATTACCATTTGGTAGAAGCGGAAGGCGGCAAGCCTTTCGATTATGACAGGCGCGCAGAGCAGTCTTTTGCAGACTTTATCAGCAATGTGAAGGACGTAAAGACCGTAAATCTCTGTGCTGAGAATAACAACTGAACGGAGAAATATAAAATGGAAATGGTATCTACGATTACGACTCTCATCTCGAATGTTGTCACCTTTGCCGGTGGCCTCCTGCTGCTGTTTGGTGCGGTAACGCTGGGCACCAACCTGAAAGACCATAACGGCCCCGGTATCAGCAGCGGTGCATGGGCAATGGCAGGCGGTGTGCTGATCATTGCCGTAGCCGCTTATTTCGGCACGCTGACGGTTGGGTAAAGGAGGGCTGCGCTATTTTTGAAGATACAATACGCAGCCAGTTGGAGGGCATTTCTGCCACAGTCAACTCTATGGGGCAAAATTCCGGTTTGCTCAGCAGCCTGACTGACTGGAACAGCACCTTGGCGGGCTATGCTGACAGCATAAGTACCGGCGTAGTTATGCCGGTGGCGCTGACCCTGCTGGCGCTTTTTATGATTCTGGAGTTGTACAATGCCACCCAGCGTATTGCCATGAACGGCAGCAACAACGCTTTTACGATCCAGCAAATCGCACTGGTTATGCTGAAAATTGTTGTTTGCCGGTGGGCGGTAGTACATACAACGGAAATCCTGAACGCACTCTTTGAAATCGCATCCACCGTGACTACGGGCATATCCGGTTATGTCGGCAGCGGCGAAGTCAATACGACCGTTGATATTGAAAATGCTATTGCTGCACTGCCGGGCGGCATTGGCAATATGCCAGTGGCGCTGGAGCTGATGGTCGTGGGCTGGATGCTGCGCATTGTGAACATCGTAGTCAACACCATTGTGGCAGCACGCTTTATAGAGCTGTACGTCTACAATGCGATGGCATCGCTGTCCATAGCCACACTCTGCTATCAGGAGCTGCACGGTATTGCAGTGAACTTCCTCAAATCCTACCTCGCGGTTGCCTTGCAGGGCGCAGTGCTGTATCTGGTCATCGGCTTTTATCCGGCACTGGCCGGTTCGCTGGGCACCGGTGGCAGCATCACGGAGCAAGCGTGGGCAATGCTGGGGCAGTCGGTGATTCTGCTGGTGGCAGTGTTTATGAGCGGAAAGTTCACGAAAGCCATTACCAATGCAATGACCTAATACCATTTGGAGATTGAAAAGCTATGATTGCCACAAAAACAAACCTCGAAATTACAGAGTACAGGGAGAAGTTCTTTTTGGGGCTATCTCTCCGCCAGCTGGCCTGCTTTGCTGCGGCTGCGGTGCTGGCGATTGCGACCTGCTTTGTCTGTCTGCACTGGCTGCGGATGGATATGCAGGTCGTTTCTTATATCGTCATGGTGGAAGTGCTGCCTTTTCTGGGACTGGGCTTTATCCACCGTGACGGTTATCCGTTTGAAAAGCTCGTGAAAATTTACTGGGCATGGCACAGCGAAAATGCAGCGGTGCCGATCCGCCCCTATAAGGAGAGTCGAAATGTTCAAAAGAAAAGAACTCGCAGAAATTCCGAATGTGAAACCTATTGCCGCCGAGACGAAAAAGCAGCGCGCAAAGGAAGGAAAGCAGCGGTCAAAGCAGCTGCGCAGATCCGCAAAACAATCCGAAATGAATGCCGCGCAGAGCGCCCGCAGCATTAAGAAGCGCCGTGCGCCTGAGAGGGCTGCGGACTGTCTGCAATATGAGCGTATGTACGAAAGCGGCATCTGTGAGGTGGAGCCAGGGCTTTTCTCCATGACAATGGCATTCACGGATGTCAATTTTCAGCTGGCGCGGCAGGAAGAGCAGAAAAGTCTTTTTACCCAATACAGTGAATTCCTGAACTATTTTGACCCAGACACGCATCTGCAAATCAGTCTTGTGACCCGGCGCGTGGATGAAGCGGAGTTCCGCCGCGACACGTTTCTGCCGCTGCGCGGTGATGCCCGTGACCGGTACAGCGAGGAAATGAACCGCATTATATCGGAAAAAGCGCTGCAAGGGCAAAATGGACTGATCCGGGAAAAGTACATTACTATTAGTTTGCATGAGGATGATTACCGAAAAGCGCAGGTTCGACTGCTCAAACGCGCCGAAGACATCCAAAACCTGTTCAAGCGCATGGGCAGCACTGTACGCAGGCTCTCCGGTATCGAGCGCCTGAACCTGCTGCATGGTATTACCCGCCCGGAAGAGGTCATGGCATTTTCTTATGATTGGCTGCTGGCAGAAGATTCCCTTACGACAAAGGATTTTATTGCGCCCAGTGGTTACAACTGGAAGCCGGAGCATGATGATTCCCGCGCTGTGTACAATGACCGCTACCAGTTTAGCGAGTATTATGGCAAGGTGCTGTACCTGCGGGATATTGCCCCGCAGATGAAAGACAACCTGCTTTCACTGCTTAGTGACTTGGATTTTGATAATGCGATTTCCATTCATGTAGATGCCGTCGAGCAGCGCGAAGCCGTTGAGCAGGTTCAAAAGCAGTTGGCTTATATGCAGAAAGAAAAGGGCGATGGCATGGTCAATGCTGTGCGCATGAACCTGCCCGCCTACATGGGTGTGCGATATGAACTGACCAACCAGATCGAGGATGCCGAGGAGCTACTGGACAACCTACACAATTATAACCAAAAGATTTTCAAGGTCTGCATCCTGATCCACACCTATGGCCGCAACAATGCCGAACTGGACGAGCGTGTGCAGCAAATCTGCAATACTGTGCAGCAGCAGACGTGCCGGTTCAGCCCTATCCCGTTTGAGCAGTGCGCTGCCATGAACAGCGTTTTACCACTTGGAAAGAAATGGCTGGCGCTGGAGCGCACTCTCTTGACGGTGAATACCGCCATCTATGTGCCGTTTACCACGCAGGAACTGTTCCAACCCGGTGGACTGTATGAGGGCACCAACGCCCGCAGTAAAAATCTGATTATGGTCAACCGAAAACTGCTGCCTGCCCCGGCTGGTATGGTGCTGGGCATGACCGGCTTCGGCAAATCCTTTGCTGTTATGCAGATGATGGCAGGTATCATGCTGCGCTGGCCGGAGGATGATCTGGTCATCATCGACCCGGAAAATGAATATGCGCGGCTGGTCGAGGCTTTTGGCGGTGAAGTGATTGAAATCTCGGCATCGAGCAAATCTCATATCAATCCGATGGAGATTTCGGAAGATTACGGCGATGAAGGTAATCCTATCCAGCTGAAAAGCCAGTTCCTGCGGGATTTCTGCCAACTGGTTTTGAACAGCAAAGAGCTGAGCGCCCAAGAGTGCAGTCTTGTGGACCGCGCAGCGCTGATTACCTATCAGAAATATTTGCTGCATCCGGAGCGTGAGCAGATGCCCTCGCTGCATGATTTTTACAATAATTTGTCTTTGCAGGGCCCGCAGGCAAAAGCGCTTACGATGGCGTTGAGTATGTATGTGGATGGCACAATGGACCTGTTTGCCCACCAGACAAACGTGGATTTGCAGAACCACTGCATCTGTTTTAATACCGTGAAACTGGGCAAGAGTATGCAGTCCATCGGCATGATGACGGTACTGGACCAAATTTGGAACCGCATCACCCGAAACCGCGTGCTGGGACGCCGCACTTGGATTTTCACCGATGAGTTCCAGCTCCTGCTGGGCAACAGCGCCTGCACGAACTACTACTTCGAGCTTTCCAGCCGTGCCCGTAAGTGGGGCGCGATCCTGACATCTATTACCCAACACGTTCGTTCTGTGCTGAACAACGAGGATGCTCGGCGTATGCTGTCCGACTGCGGCTATATCAAGCTACTGAATCAGGCCCCGGACGATGCGAACGACATTGCACGGCTGCTTCATATCTCCGATGAAGAAAAGCGGTATATTGAAAATGCAGAGGTAGGCAGTGGGCTGCTGATTGCAGATAAAATGGTGGTGCCTTTCAACAATACTTTCCCGCAGGACACTGAGCTGTTCCGCCTGATGGATACCAATCCTAACCGCAAGAAATAAGCCGGGATTGTAGGGGTTATGAAATGTCAGAACTATTCACGCAAACGAATAAGCAGAAGAAACTCTTTCGAACGGAAGGGGATATTGTAGCGAACATTCAGACTCAATTCGGTATGCCGCATACGGGAAAAGACCTTCTGCTTGATGCAAAAATGGGGCCAAATAAAGACCAGTCCAGTCGTCTGGACTCGGAACCAGACGCGCTATCTGATACAGGAATGTCCGATGATGTCGGTGCCGGTGACACATCCGGAATCCTGCATGATTCAGCTGGAGGTAATAAGAATACTATCACCGGCACAAACACACCGCGCTCCAGCCGTGCCAGCGCCTATTATGATTTGCTGCGCAGCCAGCACAAGAACGGTCACTATAAAGCTAATGCATACCGGGTTGTGGATACAATAGAAAGTCCGCTGCAAGCCGGAGCCAGCGCTTTGAATTATCACGATGACTTCGATACGGATGCCGTTCAAAATGCAGGGCTGCACATGGCAGTAGCGCAGACTGTTGTGGAAGGTAATATCATGGCCGCAGCAGCAGATAGTGCTTTTGTGATTGGCAAGCAGACCGGCAACATCCTGAAAGACTTGAAAGACGAGACAATCAATGCGAAGGACGCATTGAAAGCCGGTGGGCAGGTACTGCGCCTGCAAGGAGGAAAATCCGTTGTAAAAATCGGTGGTGCAACGCTACGCAGTACAGAGCAGTACCTATCTTCATTTCAGGTTTCAACGGATGATTTCACCGGCAGTGTTCCGGGAAAGGTCAAAGAGGCTGCTACCAATACCGGAAACATTCTGAAAAAGATAACCAACGTGGTCCTGCACCCGCTGCGAAATCTGATTGCTATGGGAAAAGTGATCCTGATTGGTGCTGTCATCTTGCTGTTTCTGATTATCGTCAGCCTGCTGGGGCAGATGAGTGGCACAACGTCAACCTCTGTGTTTTGTGCGAACCGCATTGAGGATGTACAGACACTTGTGCAGAAAATCAACGACTACCGCAATGCAGCGGTTACCGAGGGCATCTATCAGGCATTCCAGAATGACGTTGACCCTAATGGCAATCCCTATGGGTACGATTCCCTCACCGGGCAGCGCAGCAATAATTTGCAGCATGGTGTTACTTGGAACTATGCAAACGGTATCTACAATGACACGGCAGAGATCATCTCTCTGGCAGCGGTATATTACCAGCAGGATTGGCCGCGCTCGGAGCTTGTGTCTGCTTTCAGCGACAATGTGCCTTTTACTAAATTCTGCCGAGCATTGGCAGCGTATGGTCTGGATGTGACTGCACGAGAGTCGGCTCCTTATTCCTGCATGAGCTATGGCGGCTGCGTGAACGGTTACCGCAGCGAAGGTGAAGTGGTTTCCGTTAAGGATTATCGCCTTGAAACGCATACTTGCAGTGAGGGTGATGATGCCTGCGGGCAGTACGATGCTACCGCAGAGTGGCACTGGAATGAAGGTCATGCGGAGAACGAAAGCTATACTGTATGGAAAGAGGACGGCACACATGATGTGACCGTCTTTTTTCCTATCATTTTCCCGGATGGTGCAACAGGCTCTGAACTTTCCGATTTGCCGGAAGAATACCATGCTGTTGTTGATGGGATAATCAATGCGGCAGACTGCACCGACAATATTGTGCTGGATGATAGCGCTAATTTGTACAAGGGCGAACTGAATGACTGGTTTTATACTCCGGACGAGCTGACGGTTACTTTTACTGTTGTGACCGGTGAGGGAGAGGATGCCGTGTCCGATGATTACGAGGTTACTTTCTCCAATGCAACTGCCATACCTTGGTGCCCCGGAGAGTTGAACGATGGGCAATACGGACATTATGACCTGAACTGCACGATTTATCTGACAGGATATGACCGCTACACAGACCCGGAAACGCAGGCCCCGAACGGTGCTGATGGCGGAACAGGAAATCTCGAAGCGCTGGCTGAAAGCTGCGATGCAGGAACTTTGACCCGGACAATCATCAAGCAGAATCAGTACGGTAATGAGTATGCCGGTAATGCGGTATCCGCCCGATATACAAAAACGATCACGCTGCCCAGCGGCGCAAGCGGATTTCAGGGGTGGTATAAGGATGGCGAAGATACTTATGGAAATGTGGAATGGGCATCGCTTCTGTATCGCATGGACTGGGAAGAACTGTATGGCATTGTGGACGGCATAAAATGCCGCGTCATCGGCAGTGGCATGACCGAGGAAGAACTGCGGCAGTTATTTGCTAGCCTGAATATTGATGCCACCACTGCACGCGGTCAGGTGGTCGCCTTTGCTCTGAGCTGCCAAGGAAAGTTTATCTATGCCCAGCCATCTTCGCTGCGCGGCGGGCCGGGCAATCCAAGCGTAGGCATCAATCTGGATTGTTCGAGCTTTGTCCAATATTGCTACTGGGCGCAGAACCTGCCTTTTTCCGCAGGCAGCACAGCCGCCTATCGGAATGCAGCAGACCTAGTAAGTATTTCCCCGTCTGAAGTGCAGCCGGGAGATTTGCGCGTGGTGTACGCCTCTGGCGGCGAGCAGGGGCACGTTCAGATGGCGCTGGGCGGTGGTGCGTGGATCGAGTGTTGCTATGGCTATGGCGTTGCAGTGAATATGTCCAACGCATGGATGGAGAGCAGACCATGCTATTATTTCCGCTATGCGGGATTCTGAGAGGTGTTTTTATGAGAAAATTTCTCGCATTACTTTTTGCGCTTTTACTTTGTACAGCAACAAAAGTCTATGCAGAAGATGCTGCTACTGTAACGGTGGCGGTCAAGGATTTGCCGCAAAAATTGCAGAAGCGCACTGTGATTGTCACACTTGGCAATGGCCCATCTGATACAGAATCAACAGTTATTGTTCTGGATGGGTTGAACAACTACACGGAAACGGTGACAGTCGCACCGTCAGAATATTACTGCGCTGCTGCTGTGCAGTATGATGCCTTGGGCGATTATCCCTTACAGGAAATTAACAAGACGACATTTTTACAAGCAGAAGGCAGGAACCACTACGACCTGATTTATACCTTGGCAGGCAGCAGCTGGTATGAGAGCGTGACCGGCCAGCAACGGCACTATACGTTGCAACCGCTGGAAACACCACCAGAGAACTATGAGCCAGAACCGGCACAGGTAGGAGCCTATCTGACTGCGCCGATTGGTTTTTCCCAACACGTGATAGTTTACTTGCAGAATTTGTACACTGATGATGTTTATGATTTGGAGCTTTATGAATCGAATGGGTTGGCCGCTGTTGAACCAAATGCACTGAGCGGAAAATATGCTTTTCTTTCTGCTTATGCTGTTGGTGATGCAGAAAACCGTTACCAATTCAGATGTGAGCAGAATGAACTCTCTACTGAAAACGGTGTGGACTTTCATTTGACAGTGACGGACACTGCCAATCCAGACCGCGAGATGAACACGCCAAGCCGAGATCAAAACAGCACGGTGCAGGCGGCAAACAGTTTCAACAACAGAAATACGGATGCACCGCAGCAGTCGACCTCAGTGCCAGAGATTGTTTCCCAACCTGTAAAGCAGCAGGAAAAGCAGCTTGATCTGCTTTTCTTGCTGCTGGACTTTATGCCGGTGGTGCTTGTGGGCGCGGTGCTCTTTGTAGTGCGCCGCAAGCATCGCCGTTGAGACCCGCAGGGGTAACCGGAGCGTGAGCGACGGTTAGCAAGCATTGCATCTGGGCCCCACAGATGCAGATCAGGGACACCCTGAAACCCGTTTTGGGCAAACCCAAGCCCAATAGAGGAAGGTGACTTTATGGCGAATCGCAGACGTCCTATACCGAAGCGCATCTGGTTTACGGAGGAGGAGTGGCACTTAGTTGAAGCAAAGATGGTTGAAGCTAAAATGACAAATTTCTCGGCGTTTGGTTTAGAGATGCTTTTGCATGGAGAGGTACGGCATTATGACTTTTCCAATCTGAAACAATTAAATGCTTCGATGGGTCGCATCGCGGGCAGCATTAACCAAATTGCAAAACGCTGCAATGAAAATAAGTCGGTTCATGCCAATGATGTGGAGCAGCTGCGCCGAGAATTTCTTGAACTGAAAGCCGACTATCTGGAACGTGTGGTTAAGCTGTTGAGAAAAATTTATTGAATAGGAGAATGACGATATGAATCAAAATGGAGAAATCCGTGTGTTGTATGTGCAGCCGGGTAAGTACCCAGAGGAAATCAAGATACCTAATACGCTGGAAACTCTTCAAAAATATGTTTGTGGGAGTATAGAAAGCGTAAGATTGGACAGGGATGCCTATATCATCTGTAATGATGAAGGAAAGCTGCTTCCATTACCACCGAACCGCTTATATGGTCCAACGGATTTCTTCGCAGGTCCGTTTCTGATATGCGGAGACGGTGGCGAAGATCTGATAAGTTTGACGGATAGTCAAATTACAAAATATGAGAAAAAATATCACTCACCCCTGATTTTCCTTGAGCTATATCCGAAGCCGATTACTCTCAAATGCACACCAGAATTGTATGCCAAATGCAGGGGAGAGGAACATCAGCATGATATACAAGAAAATGAACATGATGAGAGATAAGTCCATTTGTATGGAAAATCGTGAAAATGGGCTTTGCTCTTATTGAAAAGCATGATATACTATTCTTACATTGTACTGATGTAAGGAGAGCAGCGATGGCAGGCACAGAACGGTATGTTCGTAACAGCACAGCAGATTTTCTTGTGTTCACGAAAGATTCAGAGACAGATGGCATAGAAGTTCGCGTTCAGGATCACGAGGTCTGGCTGACGCAAAAAGGCATCGGACAACTGTTTGATGTTGACCGCAGTGTTGTTGCAAAACATTTGCGGAATATTTTTGCGGAAAATGAATTATCCGAAAGTACAACTTGTGCAAAATTTGCACAAGTTGCAGATAATGGCAAGACCTATCACTACAAATTCTACTCCCTGCCCGCCATTATTGCTGTTGGCTACCGAACCAATTCCATCCGTGCCACACAATTCCGCCAATGGGCAACCAAAGTGCTGGATACATTTACCCGGCAGGGATATGTTCTGGATAAGGATCGGCTTATTAATGGGCAAATCTTTGATGAAGATTACTTCGACCATTTGGTTTCCGAAATACAGGAAATCTGCGCCAGCGAGCGCCGCTTTTACCAGAAAATTACGGATATTTATGCTACTGCCGTAGATTATTCGGTAGACAGCAAAACGACCAAAGACTTCTTTGCAACCGTTCAGAATAAAATGCACTACGCTGTTCACGGCAGTACTGCCGCAGAGGTTATTGTGCAACGGGCAGACCACACAAAAGACCACATGGGGCTGACCTCATGGAAGAATGCCCCAAACGGGAAGATAGTCAAAGCCGATGTTTCTGTTGCAAAGAACTATTTGCAGCAAAATGAGTTACAAGAACTGAATGAGATTGTAACAATGTACCTTGACTATGCAACGCGCCAAGCACGGCGGCATATTCCTATGACGATGCAGGACTGGGCAGAGAAACTGGACGCTTTCCTGCAATTCAACGATGCCGAAATTCTAAAAGATAAAGGAAAGGTTACAGCAGCAATCGCAAAGGCTTTCGCAGAAAGTGAATTTGAAAAGTACCGCGTTATACAGGACCGGCAGTACCAAAGCGATTTTGACCGCCTTATGATGGAGGCGGAATCAACAAAACAATAATTACAGGCAGATGCCCTATGTGAGATTTATTTCACATAGGGCATCTTTCTTTTTAGGGAGCTTCTTATGGCTATCACAAAAATTCATGCGATAAAATCTACTCTTGGCAAGGCACTGGCCTATATCGAAAACCCAGACAAGACCGACGGTCAGATGCTGGTGTCAGGCTATAATTGTGAGCCTCAAACAGCTTCTATCGACTTTGAAATGGCTGCGGTACTTGCACACAAGGCACGAAATCTGAAAAGAAAGCGTTCCACAAATCTTGCCTATCACCTGATACAGTCTTTTTCTCCAGAAGATGCTGTCACGCCTGAGCAGGCCCATGAGCTGGGGAAGAAACTGGCATTTGAATACACAGGCGGCAAGTACGAGTATGTGGTAGCAACTCACATTGATAAAGGTCATATCCATAACCACATTATGATCAATGCAGTTTCCTTTTACGACTATAAGAAACTGCGAACGGTGCCTTACCGCACGGCACGTCAGATACGGGATATTTCTGACCGCTTGTGCATGGAAACACATTTATCCGTGATTGATGATCCACAAAAGATTGGGCAACTGTATCCTGAAAACGCATGGAAAAAGAAATCTGTATCCAACCGGACGGAAATCCGAAAGAGGCTGAATTTTTGCTTGGAGCGGGCAACGGATTATAGTCAGTTTCTTTCTATGGCAAAGGGACTGGAAATCACACCTACAATTCGCGGTAAGCATATTAGCTATTTGCTGGAGGGTGCGGGTCGATCTGTCCGGGATAATAGCTTATCTGATACTGATACATTTACCTATGCCGGTATTTGCACTCGACTGTCCGACAATGCACAAGAGCAAAAATACCTGCGGGAAACAATTACAGGTATCCTTGGCTCGGCAACCGGCATGGCGGACTTTGCGGATAAGCTGAAAGTGGCAGGTATCGAAACCAAAATAAAAAAAGCGACTGGACAGGTGCTGTACCGAGCCGCAGTGTTGGATGGTGCATGGGTTCCCGAAGATGCCCTCGGTTCCGAATTCACCAGCGAAGGAATTGAGTATGCGCTGAAGAATGGAAAAATGCAGATTGCTGGGAATACGGAAAATTCACTGCTTGACCGCTATCAAAAATTGACGATTCAGTATCCAGAAGTTTGTACGGCAGCGGTGAAGTTAAGCAGCCGCCAAATTCTGTCTGCGGGAAAAAATGGTTTGGTTCTTCAGGCTCACGATGACAATGGAAACCCCGCCAAACTAATGGTCAACAAAAGTGAAGTAACAACTTCGCCGGATGGCGAAATCATTTTCAACGTCGGAAACGACTTCTCTTATGGCTTGGTTTATGAGGACGGAACCCACGGCACGATCCGAGGCACAAAGCTGATTCAGCAAATTGATGAAGAAAACAACGTACTGCCATTGGCGATTGTACTAACAGAAGATCAGATTAAAACAATGTCTCTGCGGGGAGTTACAATTGCGTTGCCAAGCAAGGGGATAGAGCGGCTGTTTATTCCAGAAAAATATGTAGTATGCAATGCGGCGAATGGACAATGTGCAGTTTCGCTCTACCCGAATCATCAATATAGCTATATTCCAACTAGCGGCGAAAATAAAAGAAATAGCATACAAGGGGATCAACTTGCGGCAATTTTAGGGGTGGCGATAAATCCATCGACAGAAAATACTACACTTAGTCGCAGAATAGCTGCGGTGGAACGTCGTATGGGAATTGAAAATGCAAAAAATCTAGGAAAGGTCCTCCTTGGAATGACAAGCGAAAATATGTATACAGCGGCTGATTACGATAAGGCGATACTAAGCCTAGGCAAAAAGCAAATTGATCTTACGAACAAAATTTCTGCTATGCAGGAAAAGCGAAAAGAAGTTGCTGCGGTTACCAAGAGCTTACAAATTTGCAAAACATACAAGCCTGTCTGGATGCAGTATGTAGAGTTGCCCATGAGTCAGAAATCGGCTTTTTACAGTGGTCATAGTACGGAATTGCAGGCTTACAGTAGTGCAGCAAAGAATTTGGAAAAAGAAGGAATTGACCAATCCGTTGATCTAGATAAAGCGATTGGATTTACTGAGCAACTTGAAAGGAAAATTGAAGAAACGAAAGAACAACTACACGAGACAAATTCTGAAGAGAAAAAGGCCCAACAGGAGCGGAAGAAGGTTTTAGACATACAGGAAAACCACACGATAAACTGAACAATATTGATTGCTTTGTACAAAGTACAAATTATTGGATAAGTCGAGTTTTATAATAGAGATGTCGATACTATTGCCATCAGATGACGGATATTTGCAGCAAATAGCAAAATCCGTGAGGGAAAGTAAAGCATTTTCGGCAATGGAAAAGAGAAAGCATCTCTAAAAATAGACGGAAAACATTAAATAATATCAAAAAAGGACCGGAAAATCTCTATCGACGTGTTCTCTTACCTTTTGAAGGGAGAGTGGCGATCGTGCGCAGAGTTTCCGGTCCTTTGCCTTTATTTAAGCATTTTACTGGTGATGCCGTTCCAAGGGCACCTCCTTATTTTTTGATTCTCAACAAAAAATAGGGAGGACGTATAATGATCCAGCATGAATTTGAAGAGTTACTTGAGCAATTTAGTCAAGATGAACTGAACGAAAAAAGCACGGTGAAGGGACAGTTCACTAGCTATATAACCCGCCGAATGGAATGGCACGCAATTCGCTATGTGGCCAAGAATCGACCCAATGTCATTGTGATTTCCTTGGATCAGGCCCCGCGACATCTGACAGATATTGATGCCGAGCAAATGTTTCGGAAGGTTGAGATTGAACTGGCTCTTCAACAGGAAGTACAGAGGCTTTCACCAAAAGAAAAGGAGTGGCTTTTGTGCTTTCTGAAAATGAACTACAAAGAAATTCAGAAACACTTTGGCTGTGGGCATACCAATGTCTATGAGAAGCGCAAGAAGCTGGCCGAAACGATGAAGGCGTTGAAGGAGTAACGATCATGAAAAGCTTTGAAGAACATCTGCGAGGTGCTAAGGCACATAACCGTGAAGATAAAATCTGGCTTGTTACGTGTTTTTCTGGGAAAATGGCTAAGTTGTGTGCCAAGTACGGCTTTCCCGATGATGAAGATATGTTCGTCTACCTGATCGAGCATTTCCTGCGGGACTTGGATAGGTTTGTCATATACGGTGATAACCATACCGTACATAGCGGAGGAAATGGCAGTGGCAACAGATAAGACTCGATATAAGGATGTAAAAGTTCGCATTCCGGAGGAAGAACTGGCTGTACTGAACTGCCGTGTTGCTAAAACAGGTATGTCCAGAGAACAATATATCCGTTGCTTGATTGCAGATACGATTCCTGCTGAATATCCGCCAGCAGATTACAGGCTTATCATTCGAAAACTGGATGAATTGCAGGAGGTGATGGAAGCACTGGTTGACGAGAACCCCGTCAAACGAGATGCAATGAAGCTGTATATTACGCTTCAAAATGTTGCGAGTACGGCGGATGTGCTGCGTAGGGCCGTGATGCCATTTGTGTCAAGACGCGAAAAGAAATAAAAAGTGGGGCTGCTGTATGTTGCAGCCCCATTTTCTATTATATTTGATCCCAGAATTCGACCGCAGGAATATAATTTACTTCGTATTTCTCCTCTATGCCTTCGTTAGACATTGCATTATTCAGGGAGTTATAAGCGGTGTCGTCATGGTAATAGGCATCCCTATATTCCCTTCGGCAAGGTCACACTGCTGCAAGGTGATTCCGGTGACGGCAAGAGTAAGCTGATGCTTTCTCTTGCCGCTTTGCTTTCTGAGGGAGCGCCGCTGCCGTTCTCCGATGACGAGGAAAGCTACGAGCCTGTGACGATCATCTATCAGACCACGGAGGACGATGCCGATGATACGGTTGTGCCGCGCTTCAATGCGGCTGGCGGCGATAGTGAACGGCTGTCGGCTGCACAGCGGTTTTTCTTTTTCAGATAGCATTCAAGAAGTCATAAAGTCGGGATAGTAATGGAAGAGGTAATGCGTTTAGAATAGTGACCGACAATATTTTGAACGCTACTTGTGGTTTTATGGAGAATCTGCTATAATATCCATGTATATTTGTGAGGAATGGGATTGATATTCTTTTCTTACTAAAATTACGGAAGGAGGGCTTGACAATGATGCTCAAAGGCGCGAAAATGGCTCGGCTCGGCTCGGCTCGGCTCGGCTCGGCTCGGCAGTAGTATTGCGCCTTTTTTTCAGTGTGTCAAGCTCTATTACATTAAATTATCGTGTAAAATCCGGAAGCAGGGTGAACTATGCCCTATTTTCGGATTTTTTCTTTTGTGGGAAGGGGGAACACTGCTGAAACTTTACGCCTGATTGTCAGGTATTGCGAATGCTTCAATCCATTTTATCGGTACACTTGCTGCGGCAACAATTCTTAATGATTAAAACACACAGGAGGAATGAAAATGAAGAAAAAAGTTCTTAGCCTTCTGCTAACGCTTTGCCTTGTTATGACTTTCGTGCCTATGGCAGCGTTTGCAGAGGATGCACAGAACATAAGTGTCTGGGATGGCAGTACAGCGGCAGCGTTTGCAGGTGGAACAGGTACCGCAGAGGATCCTTATCAGATTGCTAACGGAGCAGAGCTTGCATATCTTGCAAGCTCTGTGAATAACGGAGAAACCTACGAAGCGAAGAACTTTGTTTTGACGGCCAACATAGACCTGAACGGACTGCCTTGGACACCGATTGCAAATTCTTTTTCTGATGCACTGTTTGGAGGTTCGGATTATCGCGTCTTCGCCGGTAATTTTGACGGTAAGGGATATACCATCTCTAATGTTTCCATTGGGTCAGAGACCACGCCGCTTGAATCGGATGTATTTGGGTTGTTTGGCGCAACAGAGGGAAAAATCAGCAACTTGAATCTGGATACTGTTTCTATCCACGGTGTAGCAAAGATTGCTTCTGGATATGTCATCGGAATTGCAGGCGGTCTGGTTGGTTCTTCAGCCGGATCCATTGAAAATTGTCATGTGACAGGTTTGGCTATGGATATGAGCGCACCGAGCAACGGTTATGCTGCTGCATACTGGGTCGGCGGGCTTGTAGGTGCACTGGATGGAGCGCAGCTCATCAACGAGTGCAGTGTATCCGGCAGCATTACGGAAAAAGCCGGCAAGGGGTCTATCGGCGGACTGATCGGTGAATTGGGAAAAACAGCGAAAATCACATACAGCAGATCCGATGTGACGGTAAATGTGACGGCAGATTCCCGTGGCGGTGCGAATGTCGGCGGATTTATCGGCAAAGGAAACGGCAAAACAGATGCAGAAACGATTATTCGAAATTGTTACGCCACGGGCAATGTTACCGGCGGCGCATATACAGGCGGCTTTGCTGGCGGCCTTTGGGGACTGAATATCAAAAACTGCTATGCGAGTGGCAATGTAACACAGGCTGCGGCTGCTATGGCCTCTTTTGTAGGTACCGATGCCTCTGACTCAGCGTACTATGGCTCCATTACAAATTGCTTTGCAACCGGCAGTGTAACAGGCTCATCAGCCAATCTATACGCTTTTGCGCAGCAGGATGCGACTGTGAGAAGCGAAATAATCAATTGCTATTTTGCAGATGAAAACTCCGGTATTAAAAACACGAACGAATCTGCATTTGCAAAGACGCAGGATGAAATGAAAGCCGAAACTTTTGCAGCCTTACTGAATAACGGCGACGACAGTAACGGATGGTCTTTTGTGAACGGACAGGTTCTTTGCAGTGCAGAGCCGGCAGATTACAGGGCTGTGGACGAAGCGATGGCAGCCATTCCCGCTGATTTGACTGTGTATACCGACGAATCTGTTGCCGCATTGAATACGGTGGTGGACGGAGTTGTTAGGGGCAAAGCCTTTGTGAGCCAGGCTAATGTCAACGCAATGGCACAGGCTATCCAAGCTGCCATTATCGCCCTGCAATACAAGGATGCCGACTACACCAAGGTCGATGCAGCCATTGCCAAAGCAAATGCACTGAACAAGGACAACTACAAGGACTTCTCCGCTGTGGAAGCCGCCGTCAATGCCGTTGCCCGTGGCAAGAACATTACCCAGCAGGCAGAGGTTGACGCTATGGCAAAGGCTATCGAAGATGCCCTTGCCGCCCTGCAATACAAGGACGCCGACAAGACCACCCCGGCACCTGCTGCCACGGCCACACCGGCACCTGCTGCAACAGCCACTCCGGCACCTGCTGCAACAGCCACTCCGGCACCTGCTGCAACAGCCACACCCCAGTACACCATTCCGCAGACCGGCGACACAAGCAACCCTGCTTTGCTGGTTGTCCTTATGCTTGTCAGCGGTAGTGCGGCCATTGGTACAGCCGTTGTTGGCAGCAAGAAAAAGCACAACAGATAACTGAACAGCCCCGTTCCATCTTCCGGGCAAAGCAAAAGCGCCACAGCGATGTGGCGCTTTTCTATTGCCACAAAGCAGCAAATAGCGGGTTTCCCCACCATAAGCGATAAGTTATATTCCCCACCATCGTAAAGCCCCTCATACAATGACAATTTGAAAGTCACTCTGGGTATCCAGTAATACTCCACAAAATGAAAAAGCGCTCACCGTGAAAGGTGGGCGCTTTTCTCTTTTTTAAGCAGTACTTATAAAAGGTATATCACACCAGCATATCGAACAGTCCAATCATCAGAGGCATCGTCATGATGGAAAGCAGCGTACTCAGAACATACAATGCACTTGAGTGCGCCGCATCACGATTGTAGAGCTGCGCCATTGAGGTGACTGTCGCACAAGACGGCGTAATAGCCGATAGATAGACTGTCATTAAAATTGCTTTACCATCTGCAATCCAGTCAGATGCGTGGAACACGCGAAGTAGCAGCAGAACAATGATAGGAACTACAATCAGACGAAGTGCAACGGGAAGATAGTTGCGCGGTGTACAGAAGACTTTCTTTAACGGTACTTCTGCAATCGCCATACCGGCCAGCAGCATACCCATAGGTCCTATCATAGCACCTACGCTGCTGAGCGTACTCACGATAGGTGTAGGCAACGAGATATGCAGAAGGTACAAGAGCGCACCGGCGACAATCGCAATCAGGTTGACATTGGTCAGAATCTTCTTCCATTCGAGTTTTGCGCCTTCTTGCAGGCAGGCACTTGCGTGCGTCCAGAGAAGAATCAGCTGAACAATGACGAAAGCGCAGGAATACACGACATATTCCTCGCCGAGCAAAGCCTGAACCAGGGGGATGACGAGCGCAGCTGCATTGCTGTATATGATGTTGACCTGCTCCACAACATCCAATTTAAGCGTCCTTTTAAAGATAGCATTGAGGACCAGAAACACGACATGCATTCCGACCGCTATGCCCATCGAGTACAAGAGTCCTGTGCGAATCTGCGGCGTATCATCGATTTGAAATGCGTTGAGAACAACACACGGCATGACCAGATACACGAAAACTACGGACAAAACCTTGCTGTCTGAGGCTTTCAGAAGCCCTGCCTTGACGACTACATAGCCCATCAGAAGAACGATAAACAGCTGAGCTATCTGCTGCATGAGCAATATACTGACTTCCATAACAATCCCTTCCTTCGATTCAGAATAGCGTACTCCTTTCTCTGGAAAGAGTCAATATGCAACATGACGGAAGTTTTTAGCAAATGGCGTAAATCAACAGTTTGTGGCGAAGGTTGGGAGATGGCCATATGTACTGGATACTATGCACAGTTACAGGATGTTGCATTTATGCAAACGGTAGAACTTGATAGAGGAGTTGTAAAATCTAAAAAAATCAATGTAAACGCGATATTTTCTTTGGTATAATATAGTTAAGAAGCTACCCCCTAAAGGGAAGGAGGTCTACTATGAAAAGGAGAATTAGTACAGCGAAAAGAATTGTTGCTGTAGCCTTGGCTGCTACGGTTGCGGTTTCTTTGACCGGCTGCAAGAAGAGGAAAAACAATACCAATGCGGCAAGTTCGGACGTGACTACAAGCCAAAGTCAGGCAGCGGTTCCGGAAACGCCGGAAGTAACTGCCACACCTGCACCAACGGCTACGCCCGCACCGACCACCGCGCCCGCTGAGAACACCGATAAGAAGGACAACACCACCAGCGAGCCGACTAAGACGGAGAAGCCGAGCACCGGTACTTCGACTTCCGGTGGGACGACAAAACCGGCAGCGACAAAAACACCGGCACCTGCTCCGGCAGCTACTCCGGCTCCTACCGCAAAGCCTCAGGTAAAATACACCTTCACGGTTCGCCGTCATGAGGCGACCTGCACCACGCAAGGCTACGATGAGCATATCTGCCATGAGTGGGGCGGCATGAACTACAACGACCGCTTTGTTCCGGCAAAGGGACATAGCTGGGATGGCGGTACAGTCACGAAGGCTGCTACTTATACCGAGACCGGCATCAAGACCTTCAAGTGCAAGGAATGCGACGAGACGCGCACCGAGGAAATCCCGTCTCTCGACAAGACCTATCATATCAAGAGCGTTGTTGCTCCGACCTGCACCGCTGAGGGTTATACCATCTATGAGTGCAACGAAGTCCCCGGTCTGACCTATAAGGGCGATTACAAGGCAAAGCTGCCGCACGCCTACGATGCCGGTAAGGTCACAAAGCCCGCTACCATCTATGAGAAGGGTGTTAAGACCTTTACCTGCACTTCCTGCGGTGCTACATACACGGAGGATATCCCGGTAGTCGAGAAGACATGGCATAAGGGTAATACGGTAGCGCCTACCTGCACAGAGAAGGGCTATACCATCTACATCTGCGACCAGGATTCCGCTCTGACCGAAAAACGCGATTATACGAATGCACTGGGGCATGCTTGGAACGCCGGTACAGTTACAACGGCAGCAACCTGTACGACAGCTGGTGTTAAGACCTATACCTGCACCCGTAATGGCTGCAATGAGACTAAGACCGAGGAAATCCCAGCACTGGGTCATAAGTGGGATGATGGCACTGTAACGACGCCCGCCACCTGTGAGGGTGTCGGCGAGAAGACCTACAAGTGCCAGAATACCGGCTGCGCAGAGACTAAGACCGAGGAAATCCCGGCTGTGGGTCATAAGTGGGATGATGGCACTGTCACCAAGGCTCCTACCTGCACCGAGGATGGTGTTAAGACCTTCACTTGCCTGAATGATAAGAACCACACCTACACGGAACCTGTTCCTGCGACGGGACACGCGTGGGACGAAGGCGTTGTAACGAAGGAACCGACCTACGAAGAAGACGGTGAGCGCACCTATACCTGTCAGAATGACAAGACCCATGTGCATAAGGAAGTAATTCCTGCATTGGGCTATACCTTCACGGAAACTGTCGTTCCTCCTACTTGCACCGAGGACGGTTACACGCTGCATACCTGCAATGAGAATCCTGCAAAGACCTATCAGGATACACCTGTTGCTGCGCTGGGCCATCAGTATAAGGAAGTCACTACTCCCGCTACCTGTGGCGCTTCTGGCAGCGTAGACAATGTCTGTGAGCGCTGCAACGATAAGCAGCATGTGAGTGACCTTCCTGCTACCGGCGAGCATCAGTGGGATGAAGGCGTTGTAACGAAGGAGCCGACCGCTACTGAGACCGGCATCAAGACCTTTACCTGCACTGTTTGTGGTGCAACAAAGACCGAAGATATCGTCAAGGTACATACCCACGATTACACGCGCCTTGGCGAAATCGTGAAGGAGTCTTCTTGTGAGACCGAGGGCGAGCGTTGGGTGTACTGCAACTACGAGGGGTGCAACGAAAGAGTGTTGAAGCCTGTGCCAGCTATCGGCAGCCATGATTGGGACTTTGCGAATGCCGAGTGTCTGAAAAAGGCTACCTGCACCGAACAGGGCACTATGCTGATGCACTGCAAGCGCGACGCTTCTCATACCATGACTTACTCCTACGGTGGCACGGGTCATGTCTGGAACGAAGGCGTCATCACTACCCCGCCTACCTATGATGAGTATGGCGTCAAGACTCTGCATTGCAAGAACTGCGATGCGACCAAGACCGAAAAGGTCCTGCCCACCAAGTACACCTTCACCGTTACCGTTGTCCAGCCGACTTGCACCGAGGACGGCTACACGATGCACAAGTGCAATCAGGATGACAGCCTCTCCTACAAGGACAACATTGTACACTCCACCGGTCACCATGCCGCTAAGCGTGTCATAGAGCCTACCTGCAAGGAAGAGGGTCGCACCGAAATCTACTGCACCGTCTGCGGTGATGTGAGCAGCACTTTCGATTTCACGCCCAAAAAAGACCACACTTGGGATAACAGTGTCGTAACTACTGAACCAACGGCTGAAAAAGATGGCGTCAAGACCTATACCTGCACAGTTTGCAATGAAACGAAGACTGAGACCATCCCGCGTCTGAACGGCAGCGGCAAGTAAACTGCAAGCTTACAAAAAGCACAAGAAACACAAAGAGGAGCGTCTGCTTTGGCGGACGCTCCTCTTGCTGTGACTGAAAAAATGCATAAGTGCTCTTGAAAATCTTTTTGACATTGTTTGTCGCACTTGGTAGAATGATGACAGAAAAGAAAGAATGCAAATCCCATGGGGAAGGTTCTGATATGCTGCAGATTGCTATTATCGAAGACGAAGCAGATTTGGCTCAGCAGACAAAAGTTAATGCTGTTCGCTATCTTAACGAGCATGGACTCGAAGGCAATATCGCGGTGTTTAACGATGGCATGGATATTGCTGATAACTACAAACCCATATGGGATATTCTGCTGTTGGATATTGAAATGCCGCTACTAGACGGTATGAGTGCTGCTCAGAAAATCAGAGAACAGGATGCGACTGTCGTTATGATTTTTATTACCAGAATGGCTAATAAATGATGAGAAATTGTTCTCGTGAAGAAAGATTTAATCTGGAAGATTGATTAGAAGATTTGATTAAAATATCTCGAGTAAAAGTTTGCATATAAGATTTGCGTATAGAATGGACTTACTTGCGTCGATATGCTATAATAACATCAAAATGCCCCCGAAAGGATATCGATTATATGGGTAAGAAGAATACGAAACGCGGGTTCACACTTGTCGAGCTCATTGTTGTGCTGGTGATTCTGGCAATTCTTGCAGCACTGCTGATTCCGGCACTGACCGGGTACATTGACAAAGCCAGAAAGAGCCAGGTTGTAGCGGAGACGCGGATGCTGACGCAGGCTGTGCAGACGGAGATGTCTACAATATACGGTCTCAATAATTCGTTCAAAGGACAAAAAGATATTGGTAAGCCGTTGACGATTGCTTCAAAAACCGGAGTCCACCTAAATAACGGTGGAGCCGCATCTACTGGCGACTTGGGCAATTTGAAAGAGCACTACGAAGAGATAGTTCATCTTTCGGAAGTGCCTGCGTTAGAAAAAGGACTCACAGCCTCAAATGATGCCTATTTTTACTCATTCATTGACAAAAATGGCGCAGTGATGTGGACCGTATATGATAACGGCGAAGGGTATATCGGAATATATTGTGGCGATGACGGCAAGATTGATTCGTTTAAAAATAGCGAAGTCGAGAACGCAGAGGACTACAAAGACCTTTATGCGGGATATGTTATCTATTACAACGAAAGAGATGCGGGCGGTTTTGACGCGTTTACAAAAGATTTCTTTTACGCTTCGTTAGGAATTGAAAACTATTAAAACGAAGTGCTTCAAAAAGAATAATCAACAGTGATATGGTGAGTGCCATCATATATTAGAAAATCCCTCAGAGCAAGTTACTCTGGGGGATTTTCTCTTGGCAAAATATTAGAATGTCAACCGCATCTGATGCCACGCTACATTCCCATGCGTGGACTTGTCCGTCACGCCCTCGTCCACAAATCCGAACTTGGCGTAGTAGTGGACAAGCCGGTCCTTGCAGGTCAGGACAAGACCTTTTCGGTCCTGTTCCTTCGCGTCAGCAATCGCCTTTTGAATCAATTCACCCGCATACCCATGCTGGCGATATGCAGGCAGCGTATTGACACCGAAAATCATCTGCCACGCACCTTTCTCGTTGTGCATGGCGGCGTTCTCGTACATCTCATCCGTCAAGTCGGCGTCATCGGTCACGAACCCGTCCACGAAGGAGATGAGTTTGTCACCATCATACATCAGCCAGAAATGATTGCCATAATGGGCAACTCTCTCGGCAAACTCGGCGGCAGTAGCAGCCTCGGCGGGAGGAAAACACTCGGCCTCAACGGCAGAAAGTGCGGGAACATCATCAGAAACAGCGTATCGAATCGTCATGGCCGTCGCTGTACCTCACAGAGATTTTCCGAGATTATAAGCGTCCAGCAAAGTCTCGGTATGATTCTTAGCATCTCCTGGCTCGGCAATGCCTTTGCCAAACACATAGCCTTTGAGCTCGGCCTTCTCGAAGCAATCGACCCAACCCTGCAAACCGTTATAGGTTTTGTCGATGGCGTGTGCATCGTCATCTGCGGCGGTGGCAAGCATATAAATGTCGCGGAACTTATAGTCGGACTCGTACAGAGGATTCAGGCGGTCGAGCAGCGTCTTCATCTGGCCGCACATCTCGTAATAATAGATAGGCGTGGCGAAGATGATGACCTCGGATTCCTTGACCTTAGCCATGATTTCGGCTACATCATCCTTCAATACACAACGGCCGGATTTTTGGCAGGTCATGCATCCGATGCAGAACCGGATATCTTTGCCGTGCAGGGACACGAACTCAACCTCATGCCCCGCATCCTTCGCGCCGCGCTCGCATTCCTTTGCCAAAATCTCCGAATTGCTGTTTCCGCGCAGGCTGGTGGAAACTACAAGAACCTTCTTTACCATAGTTTTAACGCTCCTTTTTGCTCTGATTTTTGCTCACTAAACGCAGAAAATCTGCCGTGCCAGCATCGAGCCGCTGTTCGTATGCATGACTTTGTGGATGAAGCCCTTGATGCTTTCCTTGCTGTACTCGTTCTCGACGGCGTTCACGATGTAATCGGCCTCAATGAGGATTTGGTAGTCGATGCCGTTAATATCTGTCAGGGTATGGTGATGGCTGACCAGATACGCTACGCGGTCAACCTGTGCCGGGGTCAGACCAGTATCATGCAGAAATTCCCGCACCAAGGGCCCGCCTTCGAGTTCCTGATGCTTGCCGTCAGCGCTGCCGTATTTCTTTCGGCAGAGAGGGCAGGCAATATCATGCGTGATAGCGGCAACTTCCAGTATGTACTGCGTCTCAGCATCAATATGTTCGAGCTCGCCGATAGTCTTGGCGAATGTCCATACGCGAACAAGATGGTCGATGTCGTGGATGTTACCGTTAGAATAGCAAATCATCTTCTCTATAATTTCCGCAATAGTCATGCCTCATACCTTCTAATACTCTCAAAATTGCCGTTTGTCTTAGTCCGGAAAAACCTCGCCGAGTGAAAGCACCGCATTGCGTACACACTCAGGACAAGGGCAGAGCGGTTTGCCGGTTCCGACACCTTTCAAGTCCTTGCAGATAGTAGCGCCGCACTTCGCCTCAAACTTCTGCAGGAGTTCCTTAGAAATCCGAGGCGTGGCTTTGCCATCAGCCAGTATACCTGCCACCATCACAGCGCCAATAAGAGCGCCGCAGGTGCTCTCCATGCAGCCCATACCGGCAGCATACCCCGCCGTCAGCTTCATGAGGGTATCCTCACCAACAGGCAGCTTGTCCTGAAATACTTTGACAACCGACTGCGAGCAGTTGCACTTGCCGGTGGCTTTCAGTTCATACGCGGCTGCTGCGCGTTCCTCAATACTTTGCATATGATCACTTCCTGTTTTCTTTCTATTATAGCACGGAGAGGCGTCATTGAGAACGCATCCTCTTTTGATGTGAACAGCCTTTTAGAGCATAAAACACTCGAAAACAGCTAAAAATGCACAAAAAACACATATCTTGCTATTGAACATACAGCGAGATATGGTCGATTTTAATAGATTTGTTGCGATTTTTATAGAAATAGGCGCAAAACCAAGGGCAACATGATGTAACAATTGGTGTTCGGCTAGGAAAACTATGCGCAAAATATGTGCGGTGTTAGAGAAGACTTATGTATCTTGCTAGTGTAATATTGATATGTTACATTGACACAAAAATGACGATACAGCGCGATTGGGTCTGCGTTGGTTTTTGCCAATATTGCCCTAAGAACGGCAGTTTTTGAATTTTTACTCGGAAACAGCGTGACCGGCTCATTCGGAGCATATATTTATTGCGAACATTGTCGGTTTTTGTTGCAGAATTGGTTTTGGTATGATATTATTATTCAGTTACGTGACATTATTTGGTTGTAAGAATAATGCCGAAAAAAATTGGAGGAATTATAATGCTTTCTAAGATTCGTGCTCTTAAAGAGAAAAAGGGGTTCACTTTGGTCGAACTCATCGTTGTGCTGGTCATCCTGGCTATCCTGGCTGCACTGCTGATTCCCGCTCTCACCGGCTACATTGACAAAGCCAACAATCAGAAGGTCATCGCTACCACCCGTCAGGTCGTTATGGCTGCACAGACCGAGGTTTCTGAGGCTTATGCTAAGGCTTCTGACGGCAAGCTGACTGAGACTACTCTTGATAAAGACCACAAGGGCACCGCTCCTGCTCCTGAGTTTGACAAGATTTGCGCTCTGGCAGAAGTTTCTGTGAATAAGAATAGCGTTACTGCTATTACTATTACGTATAGTGCTGAGGGTCATGTTACTGAGGTTAAAGTTACCCAGAGCGGCAAGACCTGCACCTACACTGAGTCCACTGGCACTTATACCGTTGTCCCTGCATCTACCTAATTAGTCCTTTTCATAGCTAAAAATAAGCCCGGTGCTTTTGCATCGGGCTTTTATCGTAGGAATTAACGAATAAACTATCGGAGCATTGAATCGAATGAATCTTACAAAGAATATCTTATGTCATCATCAGGGTGGGGACATTTCCAGAAAAGAAGAGAAGATAGTATATCGGATTGTGCTAGGACTGTACTGTATCATGCACCTTGTTATGACTGCATTTCATGAGCCGTGGTATGATGAAGCCGAGGCTTGGCAGATAGCGCGATGCAACTCTATTTTCGACATCCTCTTTACTGTGCCTCATTATGAAGGACATCCGCCGCTTTGGCATCTGCTACTTATGATTCCGGCAAAAGTCGGGGTGCCTTATGAACTATCTCTATCGTTAGTCTCTCTTGCTTTTTCGGCGACAGCGGTAGCACTATTCTTGAAGTATGCCCCTTTTAATACATGGATTAAGGTTTTTGCTCCATTTACATACTTTGCCTTTTATCAGTATGGTGTGATTTCAAGACCTTACTGCATGACGATACTGACGATGGTGATTATCTCAATTACTTGGCAATCAAGAGACGCGAAACCATGGCGTTTTGTTTTGGGCATGGCGTTCCTGTGTCTTACCACTTCCTACGGCATCATAATTGCTGGCGGAATCAGCATTGTCTGGTTGTTGCAAATCATCAGTGAAAAGAAAAGCCAATTTTTGAAAGATAACCGAACGATGGCATTGATTGCCTTGCTCGTGTTAGCGTTGCTCCTGATTGCCGAAGTTATGCCTCGTCATGATACAAGCGCAACGGCAGGGGACGGCTTTACCCTTGTAGAGACGCTGTATAACTTGCTCTACACTTTTGTAATGATGATACCGGAATCGGCTATTACGAGAGTGATTCAGTATGACCAAGGTATCGGCTATGTTTCCTCCTATGGCCTTACTGCTATGTCGTCTGCTGTGATTCTAGGCGTTGTGATTTGGGGGTTAATTCTGTATTACGGGAAAAGCAAAAAGACACTTCTGTGGTTTGTCGTTCCGTATGCTTTGTTCGCAAGTTTTTCTTCTATTGTATATTTCTATGCACATCATATCGGAATCGGTCTTCTTGTCTTTATGTTTTGGGCTTGGATTACTGTACAGAGTGATGTTGAAATGCCAGATACTGAAATAAAGCAAGCGACTACAATTATCAGCAAATTCCTGATTGTTTTAGCTCTCGTTGTTTCCTGCTTTTGGACTATCAGCTCTTTCGCTCTTGATATACGCTATGACTATTACCCAAGCCGTGGAGTTGCTTCGTTTATCAAGGAAAACAATCTGGATGACTTCAAGATTATGACATCGTGGCGAAAAGAAGTCGACAATGATGGAGAAATTGATGTTCTTGATACGAATTTTGTTGGTGCAGCTGTGGGAATTTTCCCGTATTTTGAGCATAACATCTTTTATAACGCGCACGATGGCCTTGACCAACTTGCATATGACACGCATAAACGTGCAACCAATGAGGAAAATGCGGCCAATCTTAAGAACTGGAAAAATGCGGGATATCCGGATGTCTTGGTAAATGCGGCGAAGCCATCGGATGTGTTCGAGAATGATGAAAACTTGCCTGAGTATACGCTTGTCTTTGAACAGCCATACAGCATGGTATGGAAGGGGACAGTAGACATGTACGCGAGCACAGTTTATGTGCGTGAGGAGTTGCGCGAAGAACTGGGCTTGCCTGAGGTTGAGAAGAATCTCGAATACTACATCCATATGAGATGAGGGATTAGCGGATGAAAAAGGTGGTAATCATTGGTGCAGGACCGGCAGGTCTGACTGCTGCTTATGAATTACTCAAGCAATCGGATGAATATGAAGTATTGATTCTCGAAGAGTCGGAAATGGTCGGCGGCATTTCAAGAACCGTCCAGTACAATGGAAACCGTATGGATATCGGCGGTCACCGATTCTTTTCAAAAGACGACCACGTAATGAATTGGTGGACGAATCAGCTGTCACTTCAAGGCGCACCGGCTTTCGATGAAAAGAAGCTCAGCCGAGATTCGATGTGCGTGAACGGTGGTCCTGACCCTGACACGGACGACGAGGTCATGCTGCGCCGGAACCGTATTTCGCGTATCTACTACAACAAGCACTTCTTTGACTATCCCATCACCATGAAAGCTCAGACTTTCATCAACATGGGCTTTGCTCAGACGATGAAAGCGGGATTCAGCTATCTTGGCTCATGCGTACACAAACTGCCAGAAGATTCGCTGGAGAACTTCTACATCAATCGCTTCGGCAAGGTCTTGTACTCAATGTTCTTTGAAGGGTACACTGAGAAACTCTGGGGCCGGCATCCGCGTGAGATTTCTGCAGACTGGGGTAGCCAGCGAGTCAAAGGTTTGTCCATCACGGAGCTTGTGAAGAACATGCTCTCCAAGATTGGGCCGGTGAAGGAAAAGGAAGTCGAGACCTCCCTTATCGAGTCGTTCCTCTACCCGAAATACGGACCTGGTCAGTTGTGGGAGCATGTGGCGGACGAAATCACCAAGATGGGTGGCCGCATCCGGTTCGGAAGCAGCGTACAGGGTGTGACAGTCCAGAACGGTAAGGTGACTGAAATACAGTGCCGCAATGCGGAAGGACAGAACATCTCCGTAGCAGGAGATATCTTTATCTCCTCTATGCCCGTCAAAGACCTCATTGCCGGTATGGGGGATAGTGCCCCTGAGAATGTTCATCGTATAGCAAATGGCTTGCCTTATAGAGATTTTGTGACAGTCGGTATTCTGACGGATAAGCTGAACCTTAAAAATGAAACAGCCATTAAGACATTCAATGACCAGGTCCCGGACTGCTGGATATATGTGCAGGATACCGGTGTGAAGCTTGGACGTATCCAGGTATTCAATAACTGGTCTCCGTACATGGTTAAAGATGTTGAGCACACAGTATGGCTTGGCCTCGAATACTTTTGCACGGAAGGAGATTCGTTCTGGACAATGTCCGATGAGGAGACGGAGCGATTCGCAGCAGATGAACTCGTCAGAATGGGTATCATCAACGCTCCCGAAGAAGTAAAGGACAGCCATGTTGAGCGCGTCAAGAAGGCATATCCCGCCTACTTTGACACCTATGCCGAAATGCAGACGGTCATTGATTACCTGAAAAGCATTGATAACCTTTACTGCGTCGGCAGAAACGGCCAGCACCGCTATAACAACATGGACCATTCAATGGCTACGGCCTTTGAGGCAGTCGAGCTCATCACTGGTAAGAAGGATGATAGGAACACACTCTGGAATGTGAATACGGAAAAAGAATACCACGAAACACGAAACGCATAAAGGATTGTTGCAAGGATGGTGTTCAAGGCAAATAGGTGGTATGCAGGAGATTTCGGAGCGGCACGGATTATTTACCTGATACTTATACTGGCTATTATTGCTTGCGCAATCACCTTCGTTGACAAAGTAGTAGGCTGTATCAATGGAAGAATACAAAAAGATGCCTTGCCACAGGTACAATGTGAGCAGTAGGTATGGTATACTATAAGTTAAGGGGATAAGTGTGTCAGATACATTCCACAAAGATTTTCTTCGAAACTTACAGTGTAGGGTGACGAAAGCCGCAGCCTTAGAGTGATTCCCGAAAGGACCACATCATGCCAAGAAAAAAATCAACATCCACGACTAAGCGACGCCAGCAACTCGGCTTCGAAGACTGGTATGAGATTGCCAAGAAATACTATGAAGTGCACGGCGACCTCCTTGTACCTCGAATCTATGAGGATGAGGAAGGGCATAAGCTGGGCCGGTGGATTGAGCGGCTGAGAGCGTTCTATAATGGGAACCCGAAAATCAAAGTCGCGCTGACTCAGACGGGCATTACGATGCTCGAGAAAATAGGCATGGTCTGGAAACTCGAAAGCCGATACCCATGGCCGGAATGGTATCTGCAATGCAGACTGTATTATGCAGCCAACGGTGACCTGCTCGTACCAAAAATGTACAAGAATAAGCAGTATGCGCTCGGTAACTGGATTGGCGAACAGCGCAAAAAATATAAAAAAGGAACGCTCAAACCCGAACAAGTCGAAGCCCTCGAAAAAGTTGGCATGGTCTGGGAACTTGTGGACCGAGATGTCTGGGAGAAACGCTACAATGATGCTTACGCTTACTACAACGAGCACGGCAATATAGATGTGTCGCCTAATGTCCTGACGGCAGGCAATATGTATCTGCGTGACTGGCTGATAGCGCAGAAGAGCTTGTATCAAGAATCCAACTGCGAGACAGACCTTGACTGGGAGCGCCACGACCTGCTGGATGACATCGGAATGGACTGGGAAAAGCAGGTTGGCAGAAAATCTTATAGTTACGCATATCGAGCGCAGAGGTATTATAACGAATTCGGCAACTTGGATGTGCCGGAGGATTATAATGACATGATGGGCGGTAATCTCCACGAATGGGTAAAGCGTCAGTGGCGACTTTATCATCGCCCGACAACGGACAAGTCGGATGCCTACATAAGCAAGAAGAAAGAACTTGAAAACCTTGGCTTTGATTGGAGCTGCGAAGGTCGATGGGATTGGGATGCCAAAGAAGCTACTTGGCTGCAAAACTACAACGGTATCAAAGCCTATGTGGATGCGAACGGAAACCTGCCTACTGGTGAGAGTGCTATTTCCTTGACGACTAGCGTAAACAGCGAATTCTGGATTGCTGCTCAGAAAGCTGCTATCCGAAACGGAATGATGAACGAAGATAAGCAGCAGATGCTTGCTTCAATCGGTGTTGTATACGGCCAATTTAAAAGGAACGATGACTGGCAGGAAAACTATAACTTCGTTAAGGCATACTATGAGCAGCACAAGCAGCTGCCCGTCGGTGTCAATTCTCAGCAGATGAGTACCGGAAGCCTGTCCGGCTTTTGGATTGGTCTGCAGCGCAAGAAATTAAAGGACAACGCGCTGTCCGCTGAGAGAGTAAGCCTACTGAAAGAAATCGGCATCGAATACGGGCAACTTGAAAACAGCTGGAACGCGAACTACAATGCGGTAAAGATGTTCTTCGATGAACATCATCACCTGCCTGTACAGGACGCTTCGATTCTGCTTCCAAGCGGTATCCAATCTCGTAATTGGATTACCAACCAGAAGAAATTTCTCAAAGCAGGAACCGCCCCGGCGGACAGAGTAAAGCTTCTGAACAAAATTGGTATTGTTGCTGAAGCGGATGCCCCGAAACCGTCTAAGAGTAAGAGCGTGGCAGTGAAGAAAGCCGCTCAGACCAGTTCCAAGCCGAGTTGTAAGGTATCTAAGAACCCTGCGGAAGAATGGCAGGAGTGCTATGATTTCGTAAAGCGTTGCTTAGAAGAGAGTGGTACACTCCCAACAGGAGAGAAGTCTACAACGATGCCCAATGGCGTGCAAACGAAGTCTTGGATTAAGCAGCAGCGCATAGCGTTAAAGGAATCCGGATTGCCAGCCGATAAAGTTGAGCTTCTCCGCGCTATCGGCATTGTAGGCAATCTTATGGAACAGAACTGGATGCGTGACTACGAGTGCATAAAAGCGTATGTGGAAGAGCATCATCAGCTTCCTGTCTATAAAAACTCTTTCGAGTTGCCGGACGGAGGCCAGAGTGCGCAGTGGATTGCCAATCGGCGTACTCAGATACGCAATGGCACGATGCCGGAAGAAAGAGTAAAGATGCTGGCAGACATCGGTATTGTCTATGGGAGTCTCGCCGATAATTGGAAAGAAAGCTACAATGCCATCAAAGCCTATCTTGACGAGCACGGAGAACTTCCGCTCAAAGAAGCGTCCATAACTTTGCCGACAGGTTCGCAGTCCCATTGGTGGATTCGGAATCAGACGCTCATGCTACACCAAGGCCGACAGAGCGAAGACAAGGTCAAGCTGCTCAACGAAATCGGAATCGTGTAAAACAGATGACAAACCAAACCCAATATAGGACTTTCTATGGACATCGGGGAATTCGAAAAACGAATGGATGATGCTGTTGGCGAGGTAAAGCACCTGTTGGTACAATCCGGCTACTATGATAATCAGACTCTGGAAAACATCGACTGCGACAGGGATGACCCAGACGATGTGCAACGCTGGAATGAGCTCACGAACACGTCGAAGCTGCTCTTAAAGGCAGTTGACGACCTAAACTACCTACAACGCCCGATTGCCGGTACGAGGCGGTTGCACCTGGACACCAGCGGCAGATACGAGAAAGATTTCAACGAGTACACCTCTGGCTCTGGCCTCGAGTTTTTACTGGCGGATAATTGCAGCAAACCCTGCTGGGCGCGTTCACGCGTAGAGGTCGATGACGATGGCAACTACTATATCGTTGGTCACAAGGGTTTCAATATAGACGGCTTGGAAACGAGAACTAGAAAATAAGGAATATTGCTGAATAATGCGAGGACCTCTGCTTTCGTGGCAGGGGTCCTTTTTTCCGTTCTGGACGATTTGCAGGTAACCGCTCAACCACAGCGTCAAGCAAAAATAAAACTGGAGCCAAACCTGGCTCCAGCAGACTTCAAATTTTCTTTTTGTAAACGTCAGGCAGCTTGTCCGACCACGGTGCATATATCGGAGTCAGAACCCCGCTTGCACGGACTTTTAGCCCCACTTTCACGCGCTAAAGCCCCAACCTATGTATTGGAAACAAACGGATAACATAATAGGTCACTCTGTCTGAATGCTTAAGCCACCCTCACCGGTGACCATGGCAGCAAAAAGCTCTGCCAGCGTTTTTACTGGTAGAGCAGAAGTTAATCGTCTAGTTCAGGTACAGGGATATCGTTTCTTTGCAATAGATCTTCCAAAAGATGAATGCGCCGTAACAACTTGTTAATTTCGGCATCCATCTCGTGGAACGTTTCGGTGACCTCTTCCTCCGCAACGTTGGTTCTGCATAATTTCTTTCACGATACGGTCATAGCCCTTAATAGCTCCCACCAGCACCAGCAGGTTGAACGCCAGTTGCTCTGCTTGCTTTTCAGAATGCTGCTAATATTGCGAATAGAAGAACCTATTATGCGCTTACAAAAGCACGAACTTCTTGTACCGAAAGAGGCATGAAGTGTTCGTGCTTTTTTCGTTTTTGCAAGCGCTATCCAGCATGTTCTGTTCGGCTTTCCCATTTTGGCTTGTTCACATTATCCATCAAGTATAATTGATTGCGTCGATGAAATGAGTGCGGGAATAAAAGCTTGAAATAAATACTGGAATATAATTCTATTGGGATTTCAACAAAGTTCGACAGAAAAAGAGTGAGAACACGTTGAAATGGTTTGCTTGAATGTTGTATTATAACTAATACGGACAAATGTAGTATGATACGAATCATTCAACTGGATGCGGATAGTAAATTAAATACAGTCAATATGATGGCCACCTAAGAAGTCTTTTTTTGGCTTCTCTGGTGGCCTTCTTTATAAACCACATGCGGGAATTGTGAAATTTATATATACGATTCCCAAATCACCTAAGCGACGCAATCCATTGTAACTGAGGGGATAGGTGATTTTGCGGTGAAACTGCTTAGTTGCGCTCGGAGCAGGGGACCTCCTAGATGTGATTTGACCGAAACAATTCAAATCGCTATAGGAGGTCAAAATGACTGAATTAGAAATGTATGAACTTTGGTGCACACTTCGTTTATGGGCCAATTATAATCAGCTTAACCAGACGATAGAAAAAAACTGGCTTAGTAATTCGTTCAACAGCCATATCCTTGATTTGTTAGACAAAGAGGAAATTAAATACAGGTCAGAAAAACGTCTCCTTGGATATAGGAACAAGGGGAAAAGGCGACTTGCTGGTAATGCAAATCAGCCGATTATTATCAATATTGATGATGTGGCTGATGTCATTGATGTTCGTGCGGAAGATGAATTCGCTCGAGTAGAGCTTCTGGTATCATTGAAGCAGGAATTGGAAAGGCTCTCACCCAGAGAGCTAATGATTATTCGTACTTATTTGGATTATCCTATAGAGGTTGTGGCGAGGAAGCTTAAGGTTAGACCCAACACGATTTCTAAGGCACGAAGAAAAATTGCAAGAGAATTGAGAAAGAAGCTGGTTTGAGATGAAAAGGGAAGAACTGTGGACTCCATCTGCAAGGCGGTTTGAATGCCTGCTCAAGGCTGCGCAGAATGGCGACTATAACGCATACATGAGTTTGATGGCGAGGTTTTTTAAAGTAATGGATGACAAGGCAAGAAATAACTACTTGCGCGATTACGAGATGTTTACGGCACTGGCTGAACGAGTCTCAGAAGGAATCTTTGGCTTCAGTTCCGAAGATGCGTATCAGCGTGAATTGAACAAGGAAAAACACCCGTCAAAGAAGCGGAAGAAGTTCGGACGCAGGTGATGATCTAAGCGTTAGTAGTTAATATTGATTCAAATGAAAACAGATTGCTGCAAGCGTAGCAATCTGTTTTTATTTAAATCAGTTGTGTTTTAAGCAAAATTTGAATCATGTACCAATTGACTGCTACATATAACAATCTATCGAATTTTAGCCTCATTCACCTTATGAACAAGGGTATATTTGTAAAATGTGCCGAATTTGTGTACTTGTATAATTAAAGTGAATCCGATTTGTTGATAAATGTCGAATTGTGTGCTATTATATCAATACATATATTGGGAAAATATTGCGTTGGTAGACTGCTGAATTGTGCTAAGGATTTTCCATGAGTAATTTGTGGGAATGCCTTTTGCTGCTCAGAACTGCTTTCCCTGATTTCAATTGCAGTATTGAAAATAATATGTGTGCAAAGAAGAACGAGGAGTAAGAACATGACAAGGTTTAGGCATGACTTGATTTTGAGGATGACAAAGCTGTTAGATGCTGTGCTTGTGACGATACCATTTGCAATGTGCTGGTATCTATACTATGCTAAGCGCGTTGCATCGCCGTACTATGCAATGGGCGATTACCTGGTCGTGGCACTGTTCTTTGTGCTGTTCATCATCTTTGGACGCGTTTATGACGCCTTTCTGATGTCGATGCAGAGTATCTCCGAAATTATCTACGAGCAATTTTTGGCGGCTGCGGTCAGTGATTTTATCATGTATGTCGTGATCTGGCTTTTGTCCAAGCACCTGCCCAACATTCTTCCTGGCGTGGCAGCTCTTGTGGGACAGGTGATTATGGCCTCAATTTGGGCTTATAACGCTCACCACGCCTACTTTAAAACCTTCCCGCCGCAAGCCACAGCTGTTATTTATGATACCAGACGCGGTATGGAGCGGCTGATTGGTAAGTACGGTCTTGATGCCAAGTACAAAGTGGTTTCCACAGCTATGGCGGGGGAGTGCATCGAGAATCTTTCCATGCTGGACGGCATCAGCACAGTGTTTTTGAGCGGCATACACAGCCATGATCGGAATATTATTCTGAAATACTGTGTAGAAAACAACATTACTGTATTTGTAGTACCACGCATCGGTGACACCATTATGTCCGGTGCACATCACATGCATATGTTCCACCTGCCGATGCTTCGTGTTGGCCGGTATAATCCTCAGCCGGAGTATCTGTTTGTAAAACGACTGCTGGATATTGTTATTTCTGCTATTGCGCTTGTGATTCTGAGTCCGATCTTCCTTGTGACGGCTATTGCCATCAAAGCAACGGATCACGGTCCAGTATTTTACAAGCAAATTCGTTTAACGAAGGATGGCAAAGAATTCGGTATTCTAAAATTCAGAAGCATGCGGGTCGATGCTGAAAAGGACGGCGTCGCCCGTCTTTCCAGCGGCGAAAACGATGACCGCATCACGCCCGTTGGCAAAATCATTCGTGCTTGCCGCGTTGATGAATTGCCGCAGCTTATAAATATCTTGAAGGGTGACTTGAGCATCGTCGGCCCCCGTCCGGAGCGCCCTGAGATTGCAGCTCAGTACTGTGAGGAAATGCCGGAATTCTCCCTGCGCCTGCAGGCCAAGGCTGGATTGACCGGGTATGCACAGGTTTATGGCAAGTACAATACTACTCCTTACGACAAACTGACTATGGATTTAATGTACATAGCTCATCCGAGCATTGTCGAAGATTTGAAAATCATGTTTGCAACAGTGAAAATCCTGTTTATGCCTGAAAGCACTGAGGGAATTTCCGAGGGTCAAACCACTGCTATGAGTGGAGAAAACAACTAAATATCGACGTTTTCGTACATTTTGAACTGCTAAAAATTGGAAGAAACTCCAGAGTGGAATCAGGCACAAATGCAGCTCTTACAGTAGCGTCAAGCTGGAAAATCGGCAAAATGCCCTGTATAAGGGCGGTATAGCGCGCCCAATAGTGCAAAATGCCGAGAATCCAGGCGTGGGAGAGGGCAAAACGAGGTCATTTCGAGGTTTTTATGCCCCCCAAAAGCACTTTTATGGATGCGACGGTAGCTCGTGGGTTTATGTCTGATTGCACCGTGAGGGGATGTACCGAGATTGCGGTGACTTTCACATAGCGGTTTCGGGACGGAGCGATGATAACATCATCTGCGATTTCATCTCGGTCTTGGAGATGACAAGGCGGATGAGAGCAAGATGGTGATAACCACATGGTCGCAGAGATGCTCATTCGTGTGGGGTGATCCGGCATAAGCAAGGGAGCTACCGTAGCATGAATGAGTGGAACATGGAATAAAGGCAGGGGCTACCGTGGCGTGGATGAGTGGAATCTGGAATAAGCACATGACTTACCGTAACGAGCGTTAGTGCTGTCAGGACTAAAGACGGGAGCTACCGTAGCGAGTGATAGTGTCATCAGGACTAAAGACAGCGGTTACCGTAGCAACGTTCATTGTGGCGGTACAAGAGACATAGCGGTAGTGTGACTCACACTGCTGAGAACGATTAGTAGAGCTTTATAAGGAATAAACGGC
>OKUM01000119.1_pt1 | contig 56171 bp, 41 predicted proteins | sample 1606801 | NCBI WGS metagenome assembly OKUM01 (sample SAMEA3882546, study PRJEB24775) | human gut metagenome | biome: human-associated habitat; feature: intestine environment; material: feces | place: Netherlands | collected 2009/2010
TATATAAATACATGATAAAGCCTTTAGACAGAGCTTATTATCCCGAACTGAGGTATGAATGAGTTTCTAGAACCATGCTGTGGCTCACCTCCCAGAAGCTCTACCAGCTTCTCTATGATGACAGGATAAGGTATTCCCTGATACTCTGCAGGGAAACTTGTTTTACCCGCAGCTATCTTATCAGCGCATTGATTATCTCCAGTATGGCTGACATCAGTATCATCAGCACGATTGCTATCGCTGCCTGAGGCAGGGGCATTGCAGCCAGAGGCAGAACCTTTAGCTGCAGCAGATGGATATGCAGGCGTTCTATCCTTGAACAATTCCTCTTCGTTGATATAGAGGATATAGTCTTCAGGAACGATAAACGATGGGCGTGCCAAATCCTTTACGCAGACATCATATTCCTTATCATCCAACTGCTCGGACATCCATTTCTGGGCTTCAGCCAGATTCATTCCATCGGGAATGATGAAGACGAGGCGCAAGCCCTCCATAGAAGGGGTAATATGAACCAGAAGAATAGAATCGAAAGCTGCAGGATTCTTTGCCTTCAACTCTTCGCTCTTTGCCTGCCACCAAGCCTTAGGGTCGGTGATATGATCCTTGTCATAGATAGACAGTCCGCTCGGAATGGCATCAGCATTCAGTCTTCTGCCGTTCTTGAAGGTGGCATGTGGAGTAAGAATCGGGAGTTTCGCCTTCAGCTTCGTCTTCAGCGTATCATAATCCTCCTGATTCATCTCGCCGCGACGTTTGCTCTCCAAGGCATCTTCTATCTCGGCGCATGTATTCTTCACCACGCTGCTCTGGGTAGCCTGGTGAAAAAGCTGGGGGGTACAAACCTGTACCGCCCTACTTCTTACACTATTTGATATTCCGAAACTCATCAACTAAAAGTTTTTACCAACAAACTCGCCAGCTTTTACACTCTCCTCGCAGATAACCTTAGCCGGCATCACATCGGTTTCTCCACGGCTGATGCAAAGATTCAGTCTTACATTGTCATCACCTACGCTTGCACATCCATGTGGCAAACGGATAAACTTGCGTTGCTTTCTCTTTTCGCTATTGCTGGCGAAAGCATTGAAATTGCCCTCTTTCGGGCTGACCAGGGTAATAGAGCCTCTCTTGCGCTTACCGCTGGTTACAAGAGCCTTATACAAGGCATCTGAAATCTGAACCTTGATATACATAATACTTTGAAATTTGAGAATTAAACATTGAAACTAGAACTATCAAAACGGCTGCACCTGCTCGAAATCTACGATGCTGGCTTCACCATAATAGCGCCCGTTATACTCTCTCACGCTATGGCGAAGCCCGATGCTGAGCACTTCACCCTCCTGCGCTGTAAACTTATCTACCGCCTCGCCAAAAAGTCGGGCCACATAACGGTCAGGATGCACGGCATTCTGAACACTTTCTACTACTACCTCACGCGACTTCCAGGCATTGCCAGTCTGCTGGCTTATGCCACTCTGAATGTCGAGAAGCTTTACTACCTTCATTTTTTCCATAATCTTATCCTTTCTAATACATTAAAAATTTATTGATTTTTTGGATTATCTCCGTTGATCAGCCAGATTCCATATTCCAGAAGTGGTACCCGACATCCGGAAACAGAAAAGCCCCGCAACCAGACTTATCATCTGATTGCGAGGCAAAGGTACGGCAAAATATCGAATCTTTTTTAAAAAAAATACCTTCATACATCGTCTGGTGTATGAAGGTATATGAAGTTTCTTACTTGGTATATGAAGTATGGTATATGTTGGTATGCTTAGTTTGTATCAAACCAGGCAAAACAAAATTCTTTCTTGCATTGCATTCGGGTATCGGTCTCCTTTTCCAGAAACGTATCAATCAACGTATCTTTCCATCTGATATAACCTTCAGCTTGCTTGGCTTGGCCGGATATATTCTCTTCTGTCCATTCATCCAGACGAATCTTTTTCAGACTGTCGAGCACTACAGACCCCTTGAAGTTCTCCGTTTTCCACTCCCAGCCATAAACGGCTTTTACCCATCTTATGAAAGCAGCCTGAGAAGCAATAGTGAATTTATAACGTGTAAACACCTTCCACACGATAAACCAATGGGCGATGCAGAATGATCCATCCTGCTTTTCCTTTGCTATCAGACGATACAAAGTGCCCTTAATCACATTTACACGAAGAGAAGTATGAAACAAGGTTTTATCCTGTTCTACCTCAGGAAAATTCATTTCGTGAGGTGATGCATTCAGAACCTCTTCATCCTTGCTGGATTCATCATTCTTGTTGTCATCATCAACATAACAGCCTATCTGCTGAAGAGAAGAAACCGTCTGGCTATCTTTCGCTCCTTTATTCGAAGAATAGACATTCACTACACCAAAGATATTCTGTTGCTCCACACGTTTGTTGTATATAGCCCCAGGACATATAATAATCTTATCTCCACTCATCATTTATCTCCTTTTATATGTTTACATTCTGAATCTATCTGCAAATCAGGAACTACCTCATTGGTATGAATGTTCTGATTGGTTACAACTCCATTATAGAATGCACCTTTTTCCACATGTACCTGAGTAGCTCTTTCCTCATCATGTTCCTTGGTTGCCTGTTCACGGCTGGTTATAACCCCTAGAATCATGTTACTCAGTTCGCCATGTATGTTGTCGTTTCTATCAAAGGTGTTGTCTGCCATGTGGTTCAACAAGCATATACACATATATGCCTGCGAATCATCTTTGGCTGTCTTTAAATCAGCAGCATATTCCACTCCGGAAGAAATCATTTTCTTCGCCATTTTCTCGGATGCCTGAGAAACAGTCTGCTCCATGGCTGCCATTTTCTGCTTATATGAAGCCAGAGTAGTTTGACACTCTTCATAAAAAGATTTCAGATTATCATCTGCCGTATCGGGTAGTGGTGGTAATTCTGTTTGTCTTGCAGGTTCTCGGTTCGAGAACTCTCCAGCCTTTATTCGCTGGGAGAAACCGGTGTTAATGTCTTCGGTAATTTGCATGTCAATTGTTTATTCAAATTATTTATGTGTTTTGGTAAAGGTCCTCGATGCGGTTCTGAGTTCGGGTCAAGTTTATAGAGCTTAGACTCAGGAAACAAAAGCTGCATAGCCTTATCCTTTATCTTTAAATTCCATGTGTCACCATAGCCTCTAGGGCGATTGAGCAACAATTCCAGTGTTACAAATTGCTGCATGATTATCTGCTGCAATATGCTAATACGAGCGCAAAGGTATATAAAAAAAATGAAATACCAAACAAAGTAGTGTTTTTTTTAGATTATGACACAAAAATCATTTTTATATAAACAAACCATAATCAAAAGACAAAGACACACTCTTTACTGACACTGACACTGACAGTTTTAAAATCCGAGAGGGTAAAAGAGTAAGAAGAAAAGTTATATTTATATATATTATAAATATATATAAATATAAAATTAAAACTATTTCTTTCAACTTTCCAAGTACAATACCACGAAAAAAAAACTGTCAGTGTCAGTGTCAGTAAACACAGGGAGATAACTTCTAACCATCTACTCTATGCTTTCTTACAGCTAACTCTAGGTTTTCTTGCTCACGAAATGATGAGTTAGGTTTGTTAACATTCGTTTTTATTGAGTTTTGCTGAAAATCGCCTCTTATCGCTCTCTGAAATTTGGTAGTATCAGAAAAAAGCCGTATCTTTGCACTGTCGTTAGAAGAAAGGCTTCTGATGGATTCGATAAGGGGAAACGAACGAAAATCATTCCCACGGATTCGACCTGTATGGTCGAGAATCTCAGAGGCATCCTTCTGGATGGCAAGAATATAGTAAACATTAAATTAACCACTAAAAAAACAGAAGATTATGGGACAAGGAACTAGTAAGTATCGTAAGATTACACGTACCCCTCAGACGGGTGAGAACGCAGGTAAGAAGCTCTGGTATGCCACTGCCGTGAGCGATCGTGAGATGAGTTTCGAGGATTTCGTCACCCACATCTCAGAGCACAACTCTCCATACAGCCGAGGCACCATCCACGGTGTGCTGATGGATACCCTCGACTGCCTCAAGCATCTGATCCTGGATGGCAAGAGTGTTCGTTTCTCCGACCTCGGTCTGTTCTCCATCGGCATGACCTCCCGTGGCGAAGCAACCAAGGAGAAGGTAACTGCAGCCAGCGTGCTGGGCGTTCACCTGATTGTAAGAAACACGAAATCATGGAGCAATGCCGAGCTTAAGAAACTCACCAAGATCGTGGCATACGATGACTACACCTCCGGAGCCGATGGCGGTGGTGAAGAGAATACGCCGGGAGGCGGAAACACCAGCCCCGGCACTGGCGAAACCAATAAGGATAACGGAGGTACTAGCCAGGGCGGCGGTACCAGCCAGGGTACTGGCGGAACCGACAGCGGTGATACCGGCAACGGCGACAACGTAGATTTGTAATCACAAATCATTAACCACTAATTATTAATCACTAAAAAAAACTGCCTATGAAGAAGGAAACATGGAAGACTGTCATTCAGATTGTAATATCAATCCTCACAGCTATTGCCACTTCGCTCGGCGTTTCAAGCTGCGTGTAAGCAGCAGGAAAGCAGAAAGTAAGATGCAAGAAAGCAGAATGAAATCTGCATGTGATTAGTTTTTGAGATGATTTTATCTACTACAACCGCTCCTCCTATATATAATAGGTGGAGCGGTTTATTGATTCCCGAAGGTGTCATTTCGGGTCAAAGTCATTTCGGGTCATTTTCATTTCCGGTTATTTTCATTGTATATTGCTTTTTTTTTCGTATCTTTGCAACAAATTACGCAAAAATGAGTTATTATATAATAAACAGACTGTCAAACAAGGTCATAAATGAAAAGGAAAATTATGAATATAGATAAAATGAAGCATCATTTCATCATCTTTCTTCTGCTGATGATGTCGGCGGGGTCTGCCTTTGCACAGACATCTACGATGACAGACGATCAGGTAATGAGCCTGGTAGTGAGAGAGCATGAAAAAGGGTCATCAAATGCTCAGATAGTTACCAAACTGATGCAGCAGGGTGTAGATATCTCCCAGATACGACGGGTAAGAGACAAGTATCAGCGCCAGTTGAAACAAGGTGGCGTAACGGGCTCGTCGGCACAACTGCAAGGAAAGGAAACCTCCCGTCTTCGTACCAACAATGGTAAAACCCGTGAAGATTATGGTAAGGGAATCAGCGAAGAATCGAAAAACTACAGCAACTATCGCATCACTGCACAGAAGGATGATCAATACAAACATACTTTCGATGAGGATGACGAGGAGTATATGGATTTCCAGAACGAGATGGATGGTATTATTCCAGATACAGCGATGATGATCAAACGTCTCCTTGCTGAGCGGGAAGCGAAAATCAAGAAGGTTTTCGGAAGAGACATCTTCAATAACAAAGAGTTGAGTTTCGAGCCTAATATGAATATAGCTACTCCACAGAACTATCGCTTAGGTCCTGGCGATGCGGTTATCATTGACATCTATGGTGCATCTCAGAAAACCATAGAAAGCACCGTTTCTCCTGATGGCGAAGTTACCATAGAAGGCTTTGGACCAGTATCTGTTGCTGGTTTAACCGTAGCTCAGGCAAATGCCCGTCTTCGCAACACACTGGGCAGCAGATACCGTTCGAGCAAGATAAAACTCACTGTAGGACAAACCAAGACCATTATGGTCAATGTGATGGGCGAAGTGAAAACTCCAGGTACTTATACCCTATCTGCCTTTGCCACCGTTTTCCACGCACTCTATATGGCAGGTGGCACCAACGACCTGGGTACATTGCGAAACATCAAGGTTTATCGCCATAACAAACTAGTTACCGTGGTAGATATCTATGATTATATTCTGAATGGCAAACTGACCGGCAATGTACGTCTGGCAGATAATGATGTTATCGTTGTGGGTCCCTACGACTGTCTGGTTACGATTACCGGAAAGGTAAAGCGCCCGATGATTTATGAAATGAAGAAAAACGAGAGTGTGAACTCTCTTCTGAAATATTCCGGAGGATTCACGGGAGATGCTTACAAGAAATCAGTTCGCATCCATCGCAAGACAGGCAGAGACTACTCTGTATATAATGTAGAGGAATTCGATTTCTCCAGTTTCCATATCGACGATGGCGATTCTGTAAGTGTAGATTCCATTCTCCCTCGCTACAGCAACACCGTAGAAATCAAGGGAGCCGTCTTCCGACCAGGTATGTACAATTTAGGAGAGCAAATCAACAGTATCCGTACATTGGTAGAGCATGCGGAAGGATTGACAGAGGATGCCTTTACGGCACGTGCCGTCATGCACCGAATGAAATCGGACAGATCTTTAGAGGTGATAGCTGTAGATATTGCCGGCATTATGAATGGCTCTGTGGCAGACGTTCCACTCAAGGAAAATGATGTCCTTTTTATTCCGACAAGACAGGAAAAGATTTCTGAGAGGACTCTCACCATCCGCGGAGAAGTACAATATCCGGGAATCTATCAATATGCAGAAAATGAAACGATTGAGGATTTCGTGCTGCAGGCTGGTGGATTGACCGACAAGGCTTCAACGATTAATGTCCTGGTAAGCCGAAGAGTAAATGACGCCAAGGCAACAAGACCAGACAGCATTATAGCCAAGACCTACACGCTCGCCCTGAAAGATGGTTTCGTGGTGGATGGCACTCCAGGATTCAAGCTGATGCCTTTCGATGAAGTGAGCATCCGCAAGAGCCCAGCCTATACGGAACAGCAGAACGTGATGATTGAAGGTGAAGTGATGTTTGGAGGCACCTATACCCTTGATCGCCGCAATGCCAGATTAAGCGATCTCTTCAAGAAGGCTGGAGGAAGCACAGACCAGGCATATATCAAGGGCGCCCGTCTGATGCGTAAGGCAAATGAAGCTGAAAAAACACGCATGGAGGCTGTTCTGAAAATGCAGAGAGAACAACAGCAGAAAAATCTTCTGCAGTTGGCTGCAAGCAGTAATAATGCCAGTGCCATTACCCAGACTGCAAAAGATGCGCAGAATGCTGATCTGTTGAAGTTCAGCGTTCCTGAAGAATATCCTGTAGGCATCGACTTAGCCGAAGCGCTCAAGCATCCGGGCAGTGATGCTGATATGATTTTGCGAGAGGGTGACAGGCTGATTGTTCCACAATACAATGGAACCGTGAAAATCAATGGTTCTGTGATGTACGCCAATACGGTAGCCTATGAAAAGGGCAAGAGCATTGCCAGCTACATCGATGAAGCGGGTGGATTTGCATCTGATGCCAACAAGAGCAAGGCTTATATTATCTATATGAATGGCAAGGTAGCTAAGGTGGGGCATGGTGCCAAGGCTCAACCTGGTTGTGAGATTGTTGTTCCATCCAAGATGAAACGCAAGATGACAGTGGCTGAAACCATGAGCATGGGCAGTAGTCTTTCCAGCATCGCTGCCATGATTGCAACAATTGCCAATCTCAGCAAATAATGATAATGAAAATCCAAAGAACAAAAAAGCAGGTAACGATCTTCCGTTACCTGCTTTTTTCTTATACTTTTTCCTTGTTCTTTGATTATTATATGGACGTTTTACTGTTGCTTCAGATACTCTGCACACATTTCTGCACATCTTTCGCCATCCACACCTGCAGAAACAATGCCGCCTGCGTATCCGGCACCCTCACCACATGGGAAGAGACCCTGGATACGGACATGCATCAAGGTTTCTCTGTCACGTACGATGCGGACTGGCGAAGAGGTGCGGGTCTCCATCGCAATCAGAGTTGCCTCATTGGTGAGAAAACCATGCGCATTCTTTCCAAAAGTCTTAAAGCCCTCCTGCAGGCGCTTGGAAACAAAAGATGGCATCCAGAAATGAAGCGGACTGCTGATCAAACCAGGAGCATAACTGCTTTTTGGCAAATCATAGCTCAAACGGTTGTTTACAAAATCAGCCATACGCTGAGCCGGAGCAGTCTGCTTCATATTCGCCTGCTGCCAGCACTGCTTCTCTACCCTTTCCTGGAAATGCATCATAGCCAGAGGATCCTTCAATTCCTCTTCCGACTGTACAACATCTTCAGGATGTGTCTCTACCACCATACCGGAATTACTCCAGGCAGTACCACGGTTGCTAGGACTCATACCATTCACCACCAGCTGCTCAGGACCTGTAGCAGCAGGAATCACAAAACCACCCGGGCACATACAGAAGCTATACACACCCCGTCCATCTACCTGAGTTACAAAACTATACTCGGCTGCAGGAAGATACTTTCCTCTGCCATTCCTGTTGTGGTACTGTATCTGGTCGATGAGCTGGGAAGGATGCTCCAATCGGACACCGACGGCAATACCCTTGGCTTCGATTTCAATCTTCGAAGAAGCCAGATAGCGATAGACATCCCGGGCACTATGACCAGTTGCAAGAATCACCGGTCCACGATAATTCTCCTCAGCACCTGTTGCCAGATTAACAGCTTCAACCCCAATCACACGGTCACCTTCCAGGATAAACCGAGTCATCTTGGTCTGAAAATGCACCTCACCGCCACAATTGATAATAGTATTGCGCATATTCTCTATCACGCGAGGCAACTTATCTGTACCGATATGAGGATGGGCATCTGCAAGGATGTTCGTATTGGCACCATGCTGGCAGAAAACATTCAGAATCTTATCCACGCTACCACGCTTCTTGCTTCGGGTATAAAGCTTACCGTCACTATACGCTCCTGCACCACCTTCACCAAAACAATAGTTACTCTCACTATCCACCTTCTGAGTCTTGGTGATGTTGGAAAGGTCCTTTTTACGCTCACGCACGTCCTTGCCACGCTCCAGGACAACAGGGCGATATCCCAGCTCTATCAAACGTAAGGAAGCAAAGAGACCGCCGGGGCCCTCTCCTACCACAATGACTCTCGGACGCGAACTTACATCAGGATATTCCGTATGGACATACTGATCATCCTGAGGCATCTCATTGATATAGGCACGTACCTTCAGATTCACGAAAATGGTACGTTGGCGGGCATCAATACTGCGTTTCAATACACGCACCTTATTCAAGGTTCTTGCATCCAATCCTTTTTCTTTAGCCAGATAGCGCTTGATACCCTCTTCATTGGCTGCCTGCTCTGGCAGAATTCTAATCTGATATTCCTGAATCATAGTTTTAATTTTGAACTTTGATATTTAAGCTTTGATTTCTAAAGTGTCATTGTTGCCAACACGTCAAAAGTATCCAATTGATACATTGTAAATTTACCATTCTCTAAAGTAGCAAACGTTGGCACATTACCACCCTTAGGGAAGGTGATGCTACCCGTGTTGACAATAGCTTTTCCTTCGTCATTGTGAGACAGTTCCCAAAGATGCGAATGACCATAAATCATCGCATCGTAAGGTCCCTTTGGCATATTCTCCTTGTTATATATATGTCCATGTGTCAGGAGATAGCGCTTACCATTATCTACCAGCAGCGCATAGGTTTCCATCATAGGGAAATCAAGGAGCATCTGATCTACTTCTGCATCACAGTTGCCTCTGACAGCAATTATCTTGTCAGCCAGATCATTCAGCCGTTCCACAATCCCTTTAGGATCAATACCTTCCGGGATTCTGTTACGCGGACCATAGTTGATGATGTCACCCATGATACACATCATATCACACTTTTCCTTCTCAAAGAAATCGAGAACTTTTTCCAAGGCTGGCAAGCAGCCGTGAATATCTGAGAATAATAAATACTTCATTGTGCTTATCTATATCTGTTTCTGTTTCAATTTAACACCCGCAAAAGTACGCAAATTATCCGAAACCTCCAAACTTTTCGAGAAGATTTAACGCTTTTATCATATATAATAATGTATAGAAAGTATTTTAAGCTATAAAAAACTACAAAAGAATGAAAAATACCTGCAAAATGCCACTTTTTCTTAGTTTTCTTTGGCAGTTTGCTATAAATTTAGTACTTTTGCCCACAAGTTCTGCTTCGGCCCCGGTCGTTTCGGGGGGAGCATTACAATACCAACGCAAAATTCAATAACGTATGAAAGTATTAAAATTCGGCGGAACATCAGTTGGTTCCGTAAAAAGCATCCTCAGCTTGAAACGTATCGTTGAAAATGAGGCAAAGAAACAGAGTGTAGTGGTTGTCGTGAGCGCACTTGGCGGTATCACTGACAAACTCTTGCAAACCTCTCAGCTTGCCCTCAAGGGTGATGAATCATGGAGAGTCGAATTCGATGCCATGGTTGATCGCCACCATAAGATGATAGATACCATCATCACCGACACAGCAGATAGAGAAAATCTTTTTAAATCAGTTGATGCCCTCTTCGAACAGTTGAAGAGCATCTACTTCGGTGTGTATCTGATTCATGACCTCAGCGAAAAGACTCAGGATGCTATCGTGAGCTATGGAGAAAGACTCAGCTCGAAGATTGTTGCCACACTGATTCGTGGCGCCAAGTGGTTTGACTCACGTAACTTCATCAAGACAGCTCGCCTCAATGGCAAGGGGAAACATACCCTCGACAGCGAGTTGACTAACAAATTGGTGAAGGATACCTTCGCTGACCTACCTCGCATTTCTCTCGTTCCGGGTTTCATCAGCCGCGACAAAGATACAGATCGTACCACAAACCTCGGTCGTGGTGGTAGTGACTATACTGCTGCTATCATTGCGGCAGCATTGAATGCGGAAGTCCTTGAGATTTGGACTGATGTAGATGGATTCATGACAGCCGACCCACGTGTCATCAAATCAGCTTATACGATCAACGAACTGAGTTATATTGAGGCTATGGAGCTTTGCAACTTCGGTGCAAAGGTTATCTACCCTCCAACCATCTACCCGGTTTGTGTCAACAATATCCCAATCAAGGTAAAGAATACCTTCAATCCAGATGCTCCTGGTACCATTATCAAGAATAAGATAGATAGTGACCAGAAACCTATCAAGGGTATCTCTTCTATCAATGGTACTGCGCTCATCACTGTAACCGGTCTTTCCATGGTGGGTGTCATCGGTGTAAACCGCCGTATCTTTACTGCTCTGGCTAACGAGGGTATCTCTGTATTCATGGTTTCACAGGCTTCTTCAGAGAACTCAACATCTATCGGTGTACGTGAGCAGGATGTAGATGAAGCAATAAACGTATTGAACCGCGAATTCCACAATGAGATTGCAGATGGAGCCATGTATCCTATGCATGCAGAAACAGGACTTGCTACTATCGCCATCGTGGGTGAGAACATGAAGCATGCTGCCGGTATTGCCGGTAAGCTCTTCGGTACTCTGGGTAGAAGCGGTATTTCTGTCATCGCATGCGCTCAGGGTGCTTCTGAGACCAACATCTCTTTTGTTGTCAAGAGCGATTACTTGAGAAAGTCACTCAACGTATTGCACGACAGTTTCTTCCTTTCAGAATACAAGGTTCTCAACCTCTTTATCTGCGGTGTAGGTACCGTAGGCGGAAAATTGATTGAACAGATCAAAAAGCAGTCTGCAGACTTGATGGAACGCAGCAAGTTGAAGTTGAATGTTGTGGGTATTGCTTCTTCCAAGAACGCCATCTTCAACCGTGAGGGACTCGACCTGGAGAACTATCAGACGGAACTGAAGGATTCCTTGCCTAGCACACCGGAACTCCTTCGCGATACCATCCTCGCAATGAATATCTTTAATAGCGTATTCGTAGATTGTACAGCAAGCAAGGATGTTGCAACCTTATACCAGAGTCTTCTGGAGCATAACGTAAGTGTGATTGCTGCCAATAAGATTGCTGCTTCAAGCGAATATGAGAATTACGAGAAGTTGAAGAAGACTGCCATTCAGCGTGGTGTATTCTTCCGTTTCGAAACCAATGTGGGTGCTGGTCTTCCTATCATCGGAACCATCAATGACCTCCGCAACTCAGGAGATAAAATCCTTAAGATTGAGGCTGTTCTCTCCGGAACGCTCAACTTTATCTTTAATGCCATCTCCGGAGTAGTTCCATTCTCTGAGACCGTGAAACTGGCAAAGGAGAAGGGTTACAGTGAACCTGATCCTCGCATCGACCTGAGTGGTATGGATGTCATCAGAAAGCTTGTCATCCTCTCCCGTGAAGCAGGCTATCGCGTAGAACAGGATGATGTAGAAAAGAATCTCTTCGTACCAGACTCATTCTTCAAAGGCAGCATTGATGATTTCTGGAAGAAACTGCCACAGCTCGATGCCGACTTTGAGGCTAAGCGAAAGACACTGGATCTGGAGCACAAACGCTGGCGTTTCGTTGCCACCCTTGACAAGGGAAAGACCAGTGTAGGTCTGCAGGCTGTAGGTCCTGAGCACCCATTCTACAATCTGGAAGGTTCCAACAATATCGTATTGCTCACCACAGAGCGCTACAAGGAATACCCTATGATGATTCAGGGATATGGTGCCGGTGCCAGTGTAACTGCAGCCGGTGTTTTTGCCAACATCATGAGTATTGCCAACGTCTAATTTCATCGTATCAATCAATAAAGGATAACAATTATGAAGCATATTATTATTTTAGGCGATGGCATGGCCGACCACCCAGTAGAAAGACTGGGTGGCAGGACCTTGCTTCAATACGCCCATACACCATATATGGATATGCTTGCCAAGAAAGGCAAGACAGGAAGACTCATTACTGTACCCGATGGCTTTCTGCCAGGTTCAGAGGTTGCCAACAGCTCTATCATGGGCTACGACCAGAATGAGGTTTACGAAGGACGCGGTCCACTGGAGGCTGCCAGCATCGGCTACGAATTGAAGCCAACCGACCTGGCGCTTCGCTGCAACATCATCAATGTGCAGGATGGCAAGATCATCACACACAATGGAGGTAATCTGGAGACAGAAGATGCTGATGTTCTCATCAAGTATCTCAACGAAACCCTTGGAAAGGACTATCCAGATGTGGAATTCGTAACAGGTATCCAGTATCGCCATCTGCTCGTGGTGCATCATGGCAATAAGCATATAGAATGTGCTCCACCTCATGATCATCCTAACGAGAACTGGCATGAACTGCTCGTAAAACCAATCCTGCCGGAATCAGAAATTGAAGAGGGACATATCTCATGCAGTGATACTGCCGCTCTCTTGAACGAGTTGATTATCAAGAGTAAGGAGCTCCTGGAAAATCATCCTTTCAATATAGAACGCAAGAAGCGTGGCGAGCGTATGGCAAACCTTATCTGGCCTTGGGGCGGTGGTTATCGACCACACATGCTGACTCTCTCTCAGATGTATCCTCAAATCAAGAAGGGTTCTGTGATTTCTGCTGTTGATCTGATTCGTGGTATCGGTCATTATGCTGGTCTTCGCAACATCATCGTAGAGGGTGCCACAGGTCTTTCTGATACGAATTACGAGGGCAAGGCTGCTGCGGCTATCCAGGCATTGAAGGATGGAGACGACTTTGTCTATGTCCATGTAGAAGCAAGTGATGAGGCAGGCCATGATGGTGATCTGGAGTTAAAGCTCAAAACCATTGAGAACCTCGACCAGCGCCTGATCAAGCCTATCGTTGATGAGGTGAGCACATGGACAGAACCTGTCTGCATCTCGGTATTGCCAGATCACCCTACTCCAGTGGAAGTTCGCACCCATGTGAAGGAACCAGTTCCTTTCATCATCTACTATCCAGGTATCGAACCTGACCAGGTAGAGGAATACGATGAGGTAAGTTGTGTAAGCGGAAGCTATGGATTGCTCCAGCTGCAGGACTTCATGAAAGCCTTTATGGCAATCAATTAAAAAATAACAACTTAATGATAGTATCTCACTAAAAAAGGGCTAATCATAAAGTTCAATGTTCAAATCTCAAAGTTCAAAGTAAAGAAATGAAATATTATTCAACAAATAAGAAAGCACCGATCGCCGATTTACATAAGGCGGTAGTTAAAGGTTTGGCAGAAGACCGTGGTCTCTATATGCCAGAAATCATCAAGAAGTTGCCACAGGACTTCTTCGACAACATCGAGAAGCTGAGCTTCCAGGAAATTGCTTACCAGGTAGCTGATGCCTTCTTCGGCGAAGATGTAGATGCAGACTCTTTGAAGAAGATTGTATATGATACCTTGGCATTCGACTGCCCTGTTGTAGAGGTAGAGCCAAATATCTACTCCCTGGAGTTGTTCCATGGTCCTACTCTCGCCTTCAAGGATGTAGGTGCCCGTTTCATGGCTCGCCTGCTCCAGTACTTCGTTCGTCAGGAAGGTAAAGAGGAGGTCAACGTACTCGTAGCAACATCGGGTGATACAGGTTCTGCTGTTGCCAATGGTTTCCTCGGTGTAGAGGGTATACACGTTTACGTGCTCTATCCAAAGGGCAAGGTGAGCAAGATTCAGGAGAGCCAGTTCACGACTCTCGGTCAGAATATCACAGCCCTCGAGGTGGATGGTGTGTTCGATGACTGCCAGGCTTTGGTTAAGTCTGCGTTCATGGACGAGGAGTTGAACAAGCACATGAAGTTGACTTCTGCCAACTCTATCAATGTAGCCCGCTTCTTGCCTCAGGCATTCTACTATTTCAATGCCTACGCCCGCATGAAGGAGAAGGGCTTGGCAGACAAGTTGGTCATCTGTGTTCCTAGCGGTAACTTCGGTAACATCACAGCCGGACTCTTCGGTCATGAGATGGGCTTGCCTATCCACCGCTTCATCGCAGCCAACAATGCCAATGACATTTTCTATGAGTATCTTCAGACCGGAAAATATAATCCACAGCCAAGCAAGCAGACCATCGCCAATGCTATGGACGTGGGTGATCCTTCAAACTTTGCCCGTATCTATGACCTCTACAAGGGCAATCACGATGCCATCGCTGCATACATCAGCGGAGCTACCTACAAGGATGAGCAGATTGCGGACACAATGAAGAAGTGCTATAACGAGACTAAATATGTACTTGACCCTCACGGAGCTTGTGGCTATCAGGCATTGAAGGAGCAGTTGAAGCCAGGCGAGGTTGGAGTATTCTTGGAAACAGCTCACCCAGCCAAGTTCAAGGAGAAGGTGGATAGCATCCTCGGAACCGATATCGAGATTCCAGCCCGTCTTGCAGAATTCATGAAGGGTGAGAAGAAGAGCATCCAGATGACCAAGGACTTTGCATCATTCAAGAATTATTTGATGAACGAATAATATGAAAATAGTTATCTTAGACGGCTATGCAGCTAATCCAGGAGATTTGGACTACCATCTCCTGGAACAGCTTGGCGAGGTTGTGGTTTATCCTCGCACTTCTGATGAAGAAAAGGTGGAACGTGCCAAGGATGCAGACATCATATTGTTGAATAAGGTACAGATGGATGCAGAAACTTTGGCTCAACTTCCTAACTTGAAGTATATCGGAATCCAGGCAACCGGCTTCAATGTGGTAGATATCAATGCTGCCAAGAAACAAGGCATCATCGTTACCAACATTCCTGCCTATAGTACGGATAGTGTGGCACAGATGACCTTTGCCCTCATCCTCGCTGTTACCAACCGTGTAGAACATTACACGCAGGAGAATAGAAACGAGCGATGGGCTTACAACAAGGATTTCTGTTATTGGGATACCCCTTTAATGGAACTTGCAGGCAAAAAGCTTGGCATTATGGGATTGGGTAACATCGGTATGAAGGTTGCAAATATCGCCCGACAATTCGGTATGGACGTTTGCGCCTGCACCAGCAAGAATTCCAGCGACCTGCCTGAATGGATTCAGAAGGTCAGCAAGGAAGGATTGCTTGCCACAAGTGATATTCTCTCCCTGCATTGTCCACTCTCGGATGATACCTACCACCTTATCAATGCAGAAAGCATCGAGAAGATGAAGGATACTGCCATCCTGGTGAATACCGGTCGCGGACCATTGGTAGATGAAGAAGCAGTTGCAAAGGCTTTGCACGACCAGAAACTCGGCGCTTATTGTGCAGATGTGATGACTCAGGAACCACCTTCTAAAGAGAATCCTCTTTTCAAGGAGCCTAATGCCTATCTCACTCCACATATTGCCTGGGCTACCTTTGAGGCCCGCAAGCGATTGAATAAGCAGGTAGCTGCTAACGTTAAGGCTTTTCTTGAGGGGAACCCTATCAATGTGGTGAACCCATAAAGTGCATATATATTTCAACAAAATAAGTAAACCGCTTATTCCCTAGATTTTAGGGGGAATAAGCGGTTTAATTTTTTCCCTTAAGGGAAAATACATTTATCCTTAAGGAAAAATATTTTTTTCTTTAAGGGAAAAAGAATATTCCCTTAAGGATGTCTTTACAACTGAACAACAATGTATATTTATTTCTTAGATGTAAACTTCAGTCGCTTCTCTGGAGCCTATCTTCTTCTTATCAGAATATAGATAATGACGGGAGCGCCAAAAAATGGAGTAACGGCATTGAGCGGAACGATTCCCCCATCTGGTGGAAGTGAACAGAGAAGATTACACAGAAGGGCAATAGCCGCCCCTATCAACATTGTAACTGGCAGAAGCTGTCGATGATTTTCTGTACCAACCAGCAGACTTGCTATATGAGGAGTGGCAAGCCCAATGAAGGCAATAGGACCACAAAAAGCTGTTACAACAGCGGTAAGCACTCCCGTTATCACAAGTAAGGCGATTCGTAGTTTCCTGATAGGAAAGCCAAGATTCTCTGCATATTGCTCACCCAACAGCAGGGCGTTAAGCGGCTTGATGAGCAAAAGAGAAGCTACCAAACCGAGGATAACCAATGGTACAAACCATCTCACCTCGCTCATTGAAACATTGCCAAAGCTTCCCATTCCCCATATCATATAGGATTTCACACCTTCTGCCGTACTGAAGAAATTCAATAACGAAATTGCGCTGCTGGCAAGATACCCCACCATCAAACCGATAATCAGAAGGACTGTATGACTTCTAACAACAGTAGAGAATGCAGTGATGATTCCCATCACCAGCATTGCCCCTGCAAAGGCTGATACCAGAATAGCCAGGAATCCACCAATAGCATAACCGCATTCTCCATCCAGAAAACCCAGACAAAAATCATTCAGACTGATATTGCCTCCAAAGGCTAACATAACGATGGCAACTGCCAATCCTGCTCCACTGCTGATTCCAAAAACATCCGGTCCTGCCAGAGGATTACGGAAAGCAGTCTGGAGCAACAAACCGCTTGTGGCAAGGGCTGCACCAGAAAGCAAAGCTGTGATGGCTTGCGGAAGACGAGATTCGAGGATGATATAGTCATAAGTATCAGAAACAGCCTGATTCCCCGTCAATATACCGAGCACCTCATTATATGGGATACTGACGCTGCCCCATACCAAATTACCGAAGAACAGCAATACGATGGCAGCTACTAAGACTATAGAGATTATAACCTTGTTCATAGTTTCTATTGTAATTGACGATGATAGAATCTCAATGCTCCTAACGCTCTGATATCCTTTGCATACTTCGTGAACTTAGCATGATCTGTAGGATGCGAAAGGATAATAAACTCACGAAGCAGGATTTCAGGATGAAAGCTGGTGAGTTCGAAATAGGGTTCTGTACTGGTATCCACCTGGTAAATCTGCGGATTGGCAAAGCAATGAAGAGCTTTGTAGCCATCATACTCCTGAAGCAATTGGGCACGTGTTAATGGCGCTCCGCCGAAATACTTAAATGCCCAGACATCTATATCCTTACCTTTCGAAAGAATCTGCTCCGGACTCATGGCAAGACTTCCACTGTGCGAATCGTCTTCAAAGACATAACGGGCGTTGGCATCCTTTAACAAGATACCTATAGTACTCTGTCCTCCAGGAACATACCATACGCTTCCCGTTTTTCTTTCGGTCAACACCGACAGACCTTGTGGCAACTTCTTGGCAGCAGTCTTCAGATGCAGATAATCCTGTTCTATCCGGGTAAAGAGCGAGTCCGCATTCTTATCGAAAAGCATCCCATAGAACTTCATCCATTCTGCTCTACCCAATGGTGAAGTCTCCATATAATCGGCAGCTTCAATGACGGGAATATGAAGTTTATCCAGCTTACCATACCCTCCACTGTTTTCGAAAGGAGAAACCAGGAGAGCCTCCGGCTTCAAGGAGATGATACGTTCAATATCCGGTTGCATACTGGAACCGCAATCCACCGCACTCTTCTTGATATCTGGAATATTGATGTAATTCATATCACATACGCCACTGATGGCATTCTTGCAACCCAGTTCATACATCAACTGACAATGAGGTCCCGTAAAGACCACGCTGCTCGTTACCGGCGTACGAACCGTATCTGTAGCGCATCGGGCAGCAGAAGCACGTCGCAGGGTAAGTCGTGTTACGGTTTCATTCCCCTCCTTCCCTTTTGGCACCAGAATATAGCGATGCAGAAGAGTTCCCTCTTTCCAGGGATTGGCAAGAATCACCTCTGTATATTCTTCTCCGTGTTTCACCATTGTGAGATGCTGAGCATACTTCAGCGGAATAGTATCCCCTGCATCCACATCATTTCCTGCCTGTGTCTTACCCATCTGGCAAGATACAAAAAGAGAAGCAATTCCCAAGAACAAAACTGCCTTAAATATCCTATGATTGATAAATATCTGTTTCATCGTTAAACCAATTATATAATTTGTCTGCAAAAGTACAAAGAAAAAATAAAGCAGGCAAGTTTTCTTCAAAAAAATGCTCCGGGAAAGTCTTGGAACCTTTCCCGGAGCAATAATCATTATTTCTAAAAGAGTTCAGGCAATATTACTTGCTCTCTGCCTCAGCCTTCTTGGTCTCAGCAGCTGTTGGGCCATAGTAGCCGTAGTAAGCCTGGTAACGAGTGTAACCCCAGTTAGCCTGAGCCTTCTCTGGGTCGAGCTCCTTAGCCTTGTCGAGAACCTTGATAGCCTCCTGGTAAACCACCTTGCGACCGTTAGGGTCCTGCAAGTTACCAGCCTTGCTATTGTAGCAAGCACCGAGGTAAACCAAAACTACAACGTTGTCTGGCTTTGCGTCAAGAGCCTGCTTGAGGCAGTTGATAGCGTTGTCAGCATCATTCTTCTGGATGTACATCATACCCTTGTTAGCAAGAGCAACGAAGTTCTTTGGGTTCTTAGCGATAGCACCATCCAAAAGCTCCATCTGCTCCTTCTCCATCTTCAAAGAAGAATACATAGAGTTCAAACCGTCGAGGATAACCTCGTTAGTCTGGTCCTTATCAAAGAGAGTCTTCAACTTGTTAACGTAAGCCAAAGAATCTTCCTTAGTCTTCAAACCATCCTTCATTACATAGAGCTTGAGGTTGAGAGCATCCTTAGCCTCCTTCTCGCTTGTCATAGCGATGTCGCAATACTTCTCGCAACGAGCAGCATCCTTAGCCTGATAAGCATAACGAGCAGCGAAGAGAGCTACCTGACCGATATAATCCTTCTCAGCATCCTTCTGCTTAGCATCAATGCCAGCGAAGAGAGGATCAGAATCTGTATCGAGGAAAGCACCCCAGTACTTCAAAACCTCATCAGCCTTATTGTTCTGAGCTGCAGTCTGACCAGCGTTTACGAGCTGCTGACGTGCACCCCAAACACGTGATGCATTGCCATTGAACTTAGGAGCAACCTTACCCTTAGCGTTAGGAAGCTGATCGTACTTATAGCACTCAATAGCATTCATCAATGCATTGTAAGCACCCTCATTCATAGCATTCTCATCAACAGGATCATTCTTCTTCATGATCTGGTTGGTCTGCTGGATACTCTGCTGGTCGTTGAAAGCCTTCATGCTGAGATCAACAAGCTTGTTGTAAGCCTTTGCCTTCTCTGCATCGCCAGCCAACTGACCCAAATTCTGCTTAACCAAAGCCTCAGCCTCAGCATAAGTCTTAGCCTTCAGCACAGCCTTGAGGGCATCGCTGTCTCCTGCGAATGCTGATGTGGTACCTAGTACCATCATAGCAGCAACGATTAACTTTTTCATTTTGTTTAAAGTTTAAAAAGTTGAAATTTATAATTCTTTACGCGTCTTCAATATAATGTGAACGAGCGTTCAGGATGTTACTCCTGAACGTTCTCGTCTTCTTTATTCTCTAACTCAGATTCAGCCTCGGCTACTTCTTCGGCAGTCTTGGCACCCACTGTGTCATTCTCTATCTCCTCGCTCTTCTTGGCCCAGGCAGAACGGCTCTCCTCTTCTACCGAAGCTTCAAGCTCTGAGCTCATCACCTTGCATACGCTGGCGATGACATCATTCTTCTTAGCCAGATTGATGAGACGAACACCCTGAGTAGCACGACCCATCACGCGGCAGTCTGCCACTGCGAGACGAATCACAATACCACTCTGGTTGATGATCATCAGGTCGTTATCATCGGTTACGTTCTTGATAGCTACCAAGCGACCGGTCTTCTCGGTGATGTTAAGAGTCTTCACACCCTTACCACCACGGTTGGTTACACGGTAATCAACTACGTCCGAACGCTTACCATAACCCTGCTCACTCACTACCATTACTGTCTCCTTCTCAGGATCATTGACAACAATCATACCAATCAAGGCATCATCACCCTCATCGAGTCGCATACCACGAACACCGGTAGAAGTACGTCCCATGGTGCGGATCTGATTCTCATCGAAGCGGACGGCACGACCATTGCGGTTAGCGAGAATCAACTCATTATGTCCATTTGTCAAGCGAACATCTACTACCTCATCGCCTTCAACGATATTGATGGCAATCACACCGTTGGCACGAGGACGAGAGTATGCTTCCAGACAGGTTTTCTTTACAGTACCATTCTTGGTAGCGAAGACTACATAGTGGCTATTGATGAACTCTGCATCATTCAATCCCTTCAATCGGAGGAATGCATTCACCTGATCATCGCTCTCAATGTTGAGGAGGTTCTGGATTGCACGACCCTTTGAATTGCGGTCACCCTCTGGAATCTCGTAACACTTCAACCAGTAGCAACGGCCCTTCTTGGTGAAGAACAGCATAGTCTGATGCATGGTTGCAGGATAGATATACTCAGTGAAGTCCTTATCACGAGTGCGGGCACCCTTGGCACCAACGCCACCGCGAGCCTGCTCACGGAACTCTGACAATGGAGTACGCTTGATGTATCCGAGATGACTGACCGTGATAACCACTGGATCGTTTGGATAGAAGTCCTCTGGATTGAACTCGTGATCGTCTGGCTTGATCATCGTACGGCGTGCATCGCCATACTTCTCCTTCACCTCATTGAGTTCATCCTTCATCACCTTCTTGCAAAGCTCTGGATCATTCAAGATCTGGTTCAAGTAGTCGATGGTCTTCATCAACTCATTGAATTCATTATGCAACTGCTCCAGGCGCAAGCCAGTCAACTGGCTGAGACGCATGTCAACGATAGCCTTACTCTGCAGTTCGTCGAGTTCAAAACGCTTCTCCAAGTTACGCTGAGCATCAGATGGAGTCTTGCTGGCACGGATGATATGAACTACCTCATCAATATTATCGCAGGCGATGATCAATCCCTCGAGGATATGAGCACGCTCCTGTGCCTTCTTCAATTCAAACTGAGTACGACGGATTGTAACATCATGACGATGATCAACGAAGTACTTCACGCATTCCTTCAAGCTCAAGAGACGTGGACGACCATTAACAAGAGCGATGCAATTTACTGAGAATGAACTCTGAAGAGCTGTCAACTTGAAGAGTTTGTTCAAGAGAACATTAGCATTCGCATCACGCTTTACATCAACCACGATACGCATACCCTGACGGCCAGACTCATCGTTGACATTGGCAATACCATCTACTCTGCCTTCCTTGGCAAGATCAGCAATAGCCATCACAAGCTGCTCCTTGTTGACACCATAAGGAATCTCTGTGATGACAATCTTATCGTGATTCTCGCCAGTCTCGATTTCAGCAGTAGCACGAACCACGATTCTACCCTTACCAGTCTCGTAGGCATCCTTCACACCCTGGATACCATAAATAGTAGCACCAGTAGGGAAATCTGGAGCAGGGATATACTGCATCAGCCCATCTGTATCGATATCATTATTGTCGATGTAAGCACAGCAGCCATCAATTACCTCACCCAAGTTGTGAGTAGGAATATTGGTAGCCATACCTACAGCAATACCGTTACCACCATTTACCAGCAGGTTAGGAATCTTGGTAGGCATTACGGAAGGTTCCTGGAGGGTGTCGTCGAAGTTGTTCATCATATCAACGGTCTCCTTGTCGAGGTCATCCATGATGTGCTCACCCATCTTAGAGAGTCGGCACTCAGTATAACGCATCGCAGCAGGAGAGTCTCCATCTACAGAACCGAAGTTACCCTGTCCATCAATCAGAGTGTAACGCATGTTCCACTCCTGACCCATACGAACCAAGGCACCATACACAGAAGAGTCACCATGTGGGTGGTACTTACCAAGTACCTCACCAACTACGCGGGCACACTTCTTGTAAGGTTTGTCACTGGTGTTTCCAATGCCCAGCATACCATAGAGAATACGGCGGTGCACAGGCTTGAAACCATCGCGTACATCAGGGAGGGCACGAGCCACGATCACTGACATCGAATAGTCGATGTAGCTAGACTTCATCTCCTCCTCAATGTTTATTTTCATGATTCTATCATGATCCATTGTCTGATTTTCGTCCATATTTAAATTTTAATTGTTTATACCTTATTATATATATACCTGTTTACCTTCTATTTTCAGGCGTTGACAGGTATTTGCCACCATCCAGGAGAGAAGCATCAGCGATAGCTTCCAACCAACCTTGCAAAAATGGCTCGAAATTGCTTTTAAGGGCATTTTTTTGCGTTTTAAGCCGTTTTAGCCTCTGCAAAATCACGACAAAGGTACAAAAATAAAATGAAATAAAAGGCACAGAATCGAAAAAAAACGATAATTTAGCATTAATTGTGTTTTAAATAAGTAAAAAAGTTGCCTAAACTCTTGTTTGTTACCAAAATAATGTGTACTTTTGCATTATAATTTAATGAGTAAGACATGCAAAATCCATTTCAACATATCAACGACGTACTCAACTACAGTGGCAGGGAAGCCTACCGTATGTTGGGAAATCAGGTGAACACAGAGCACCTGATGTTGGGAATCCTGCATTGTAACAACAAGCAGGTGAACGATATTTTCGAGCATTTTGGCATCAACACAGACGTACTCCGCTCTACGCTTTACGATTCGCAGGAACAGGCGATAGACAAAATCTCAGCTGAAGAAATTGCGGAAACAGAAGAAGGAAGAGCCTTGAAGTACGACAAGGAGACCAGCGAAGTGATCAGCGAAGCCATTATCGAAGCTCGTCTCTGTGAGGGAAAGGCTGCTTTGGTACAACCGGAGCACCTGCTGCTCGCCATCTTGAAGAAGGATGAATGTGACCCAGCCAAACTGCTCATTACACAAGGTCTGACCTATAAGAAGCTGTTCGACTACATCAATGGCATCAACCTGGACATTGACAACAAACTCAATAAGTTGAACCAAGAAGTAGAAAACTATAAGCGCAATCAGATTGACGGAGATTCAGAACAGGAAGTTGTAGATGAAAAGCCAGAAACAGAGACTGCGCCAGAGCAGGAACAAGAATCTGCCGAAGGCGACATCAACATGATTGACCTGCGAGACAAGCAACAGCTTTCTGGAAACCAGCTTTCTGAAGATCAGGAAGAAGCTGATACGGCTACCCTTTCTGACGGTGCAGCTTCAGCCCAGGACAATCAGGGAGACCTGCTGGATCCAGAGGAGGAACCACTCGACTTCAGCGAAAATCAAAATTCCGGCAACGGAAAGCAGGGAGGTAACAACGGCAAGCACACACGTAATGTAGTGGGCGCCAAGCCAACCAAGTCGAATACTCCATTTCTGGACAAGTTCAGCTACGATCTGACCAAGGCTGCCAAGGACGGAAGCCTGGATCCTGTAGTAGGAAGAGACAAGGAGATTACCCGCCTGATGGAGATCCTGGGAAGAAGAAAGAAAAACAACCCTGTATTAATAGGTGAGCCTGGCGTGGGCAAAAGTGCCATCGTAGAAGGATTGGCACAGATGATTGCCAAGGGCGACCAGAGTTCCCTCTTCTTCAACAAGCGAGTATTAAGTCTCGACATGACAGGCATTGTTGCCGGCACCAAATATAGAGGTCAGTTTGAGGAGCGCATCAAGGGCGTCATCAAGGAACTGGAAAGAAACCCGAACATCATCGTTTTCATCGATGAAATCCACACGCTGATTGGTGCGGGTGGTGCAGAAGGAAGCATGGATGCAGCCAACATCATGAAACCAGCTCTGGCACGTGGCTTCATTCAGTGCATCGGAGCCACCACCCTCAACGAATATCGCAAGAGTATTGAAAAGGATGGTGCTTTGGAGCGCAGATTCCAGAAGATCATCGTAGAACCTACTACGGCCGAAGAGACGCTGGAGATTCTGCATAACATCAAGGAGAAATACGAAGAGCATCATAATGTAAGCTACACAGACGAAGCATTGAAAGCTTGTGTAAGGCTTGCAGATAGATACATGCACGACCGCTCCTTCCCAGACAAGGCCATTGACGTGATGGACGAGGCTGGCGCTCACATTCACATTAACAGTGCGACCGTCCCTGACGAACTCATTGAGGCGGAAAAGAAACTCAATGCAACCATCGCCAAGAAACAGGCAGCCGTGGCAAGTCAGAACTTCGAGATGGCTGCAACATTGAGAGACTATCAGACAAAGCAGGAACGCGACATTGAGATGATGCGCAAGCAATGGGAACATGGAGACCCTAACCATCGTGTCACCCTCGATGAAACGGAAATTGCCAAGGTAGTAAGCAACATGACAGGCATCCCTGTCCAGCAAATGGCAGAGAGTGAAAATGTCCGTCTGAGAAATATGGGCAAGGCTCTCAAGGAAAAAGTGATTGCCCAGGATGCGGCTATCGACAAGGTAGTGAAATCCATCCAGCGCAACCGCATGGGACTGAAAGACCCTAACCATCCTATCGGCGTGTTTATGTTCCTTGGCCCTACCGGTGTCGGAAAGACCTACCTCGCAAAGAAACTGGCAGAAGAAATGTTCGGTTCGGCAGATGCACTCTTCCGCATCGACATGAGTGAGTATGCTGAAGGATTCAACACTTCACGACTCATCGGTTCGCCTCCAGGATACGTTGGCTATGATGAAGGTGGACAGTTGACTGAGAAAGTACGCCGCAAACCATACAGCATCGTTTTGCTGGATGAGATAGAGAAGGCAAACAGCCAGGTGTTCAATCTCCTGCTGCAGGTAATGGATGAAGGAAGACTGACAGATGGAAACGGTCGCCTGATCGACTTCCGTAACACCATCATCATCATGACTTCCAACGCCGGTACCCGACAGCTCAAGGAATTCGGCAGAGGCGTAGGTTTCAATGCAGGCGGAATCGGCAGCAACGGAATGCCTATCGACGAAAAGGATAAGGAGTATGCTCGTAGCGTCATTCAGAAGCATCTGTCCAAGCAGTTTGCTCCGGAATTCCTCAACCGTCTCGATGAGATTATCACCTTCGACCAGCTCGATTTGTCTGCCATCACCAGCATCGTAGATCTGGAGCTGAGATCTCTCGTAAAACGAGTTGAAAATCTGGGCTATCATTTCCAGATGACCGATAAGGCTAAGGAATTCGTAGCCAGCAAGGGATACGATGTGCAGTTTGGTGCCCGCCCACTGAAGCGAGCTATCCAAAACTACGTAGAAGACGGACTCTGCGAACTCTTGATGGAAGGCAACCTGAAGCCAGGATCCGTCATCAACATCGGAAAGAATCCGAAGAAAGACGAATTGACTTTCAAAAATATGATAAAAGATTAATTTGGTATAGATACTTTTACTTATGGGAGCTTGTCTGTAAAGGCAGGCTCCCTATTTCTGTTAATGATAGTTAACTGAAAGAAATCTCTTCATAAATTATTTTCTCAATTAGAAAATTTTGGTTACCTTTGCATTCACGTAGAGAGAAAAGCCATGATGGCTCAGTTGGTAGAGCAACGCATTCGTAATGCGTGGGTCGCGGGTTCGAGTCCCGCTCGTGGCTCTCTTTTCTTCCGCAAGCCGTGCTTGCATCTCCCCAAAATTTTATTTGCTCGCGAGATTAGCACATCGGTAGTGCACGGGCTTCCCAAGCCTGTGAGGCGGGTTCGACTCCCGTATCTCGCTCCATCCGGTAAAGACTCCCTTATTTTTTATTCCACCCCCCATCCTCTGAAAATTCAGCACTGGAAGCGTAAACCTTTACGCACGATTTTTCAGGTTTTTCGATATAAGATACCGATATTTTTTATACCTTTGCATCAGATTTCAGAAAGATAAGAATTTCTTTTCTAATAGGTACGGAATCCTTTTTAATTAGGTACGAATTCCTTTTCAGAAAGATATAAGTATCGAGAAAGAAATAGATGATATTCTATTATGAAACTAACGAATAAAACAAATAACAAACAATATAAACAGATCATGAAAGAGCTTAAAGCATTGAACAAGCGCACTGCTCCTAAGAGCGTAGCGCCAGAGAAAATCATTCAGTTTGGTGAAGGTAACTTCCTCCGTGCATTCGTTGATTGGATTGTATGGAATATGAATAAGAAAACCGACTTCAACGGTTCTGTCGTTGTCGTTCAGCCATTGGCTGGCGGTATGGTAGATTGGTTGAACGGCCAGGACTGCCTCTATCATGTTAACCTTCAGGGTAAGGAGAACGGCCAGGCTATCAATACATTGGAGCGTATCGACGTAATCAGCCGTGCATTGAACCCATATTCTCAGAACCAGGCCTTCATGGCTTTGGCTGAGCAGCCAGAGATGCGTTTCATCATCTCTAACACAACAGAGGCAGGTATTGCTTTCGATGATTCTTGCAAGTTCACAGATGCTCCTGCAGCTTCTTACCCTGGTAAGTTGGTTCAGTTGCTGTTCCACCGTTACAAGTTCTTCGAGGGCGATCCTACCAAGGGTATGATCCTGATGCCTTGCGAGTTGATCTTCTTGAACGGTCACCACTTGAAGGAGTGCATCTACCAGTATATCGAGCTTTGGAAGGAAGACATGGGTGCTGACTACGAGGGCTTCAAGGAGTGGTTCACCAACCACTGCTATGTTTGCGCTACTCTCGTTGACCGTATCGTTCCTGGCTTCCCACGCGACACCATCAAGGAAATCCAGCAGAAGGTTTGCTATAAGGACAACCTCGTAGTAAAGGCTGAGAGCTTCCACCTTTGGGTAATCGAGAAGGCTGAGAATATGACTGTAGAGCAGATGCAGGAAGAGTTCCCTGCTCATAAGGCTGGTCTCCACGTTCTCATCACAGACAATGAGAAGCCATACCACGAGCGTAAGGTTACTTTGTTGAATGGCCCTCACACAGTATTGAGCCCTGTTACATACCTCAGCGGTGTGAACATCGTTCGCGATGCTTGCGAGCACCCAGTATTGGGCAAGTACATCCACAAGGTACAGTTCGAGGAGTTGATGCAGACATTGAACCTCCCTATGGACGAGCTTCAGAAGTTCGCTTCTGACGTATTGGAGCGTTTCGAGAACCCATTCGTTGACCATCAGGTAACCAGCATCATGCTGAACTCATTCCCTAAGTTCGAGACTCGCGACCTCCCAGGTGTGAAGATCTACTTGGAGCGTAAGGGTGAGTTGCCACAGGGATTGGTATTCGGTCTCGCAGCTATCATCACTTACTATAAGGGTGGTGTTCGTGAGGACGGTGCTCCTATCCAGCCAAACGACGACCAGAAGATCATGGACAAGCTCACAGAGCTTTGGGCTACTGGCGATACTCAGAAGGTAGCAGAGGGCGTACTCGGCTTCGACTACATCTGGCATGAGAACTTGAACGAGACAGTTCCTGGCTTGACAGAGTTGGTTAAGAAGGATCTCGACCTCATCCAGGAGAAGGGTATGTTGGAGGCAGTGAAGACTATCCTCTAATATTGGATCATTTAGACAATACCAATTGAATAAGATAACATAAATAGGTATTATTAGAAGGTAAAAAGATAACGTAAAGTCCGGTAAGGCAAGCAAAAGCTTGATTCTTGCCGGACTATTTTTTTTGAAATGGTCTGACGCCTAAGATAAATTAAAACCAATACTTCTTAAGACAAATAAAGCCTTAAGATAAATATAGCCCTAAGATAAATAAAGCCAATAGATGGCTGCAAGAACAGCTACGAGAATGACTCCCACCACCGTCTTGACCATACAGGTAGCGACCTTCTTCAGGATAAAGAGGCCAACTACCAGCGCCACCAGGGCAAAAGCATAATAAAGGAAATCACTATTCATTTCGTCCCTCCTTTCTGAATGGCTTGCGGTTTGCATCCTTAGGTTTTCTGCCTCTTTCATCGAAAGGTCTGTTGTCTTCCTTCATCGCTCTGACGAATTCATTTGGAATCGGAGTTTCGAATTCCATTGGCTGATGGGTTACCGGATGATAGAAGCAGAGAACATAGGCGTGCAGGCAAAGACGACCACATGGATCATCGCCATTGCCGTACTTGATGTCTCCACACACAGGATGACCCATATCGGCAGTATGAACGCGAATCTGGTTCTTGCGTCCTGTTTCCAACTTATACTCTACCAGAGAATGTGCAGTGGTTCGCTGCAGGGTATGGAAATGGGTAACAGCATATTTGCCACCATTGTCAGTATCGCTGGCAAAGGTAATGTACGCCTTGTTGTCCTTCAACCAGTTGGCAACCGTACCTTCATCTTCCTCCATTTCTCCAGAAACCAGAGCCACGTATCGGCGGTCATACACATTATGGTGCCAGTCGTCTTCCAGGGCAAGTTCAGTCTGCTTGTCCTTGGCGTAAATCATCAAGCCCGAAGTGTCTCGGTCAAGACGGTGCACCACGTGAGCCTGGCAGTTCTGACGGGTCTTGTGGAAATAATCATCCAATACGCTCTTCACATTCAGAGTAGAATGACCGGCAGCCATACTGAGAATGCCCACATTCTTCTCGATGACGATAAGATAACGATCCTCATAGACAATCTTGAGATAACGGCTCTTGAAGACATCCTGGTTCTTCTTGGTCTTGCTCACGCTTACCTTCATGCCAGGTTTCAGGGCATAGTCAAACTGGGTGATGGTCTTTCCATCCACCTTGATTCCCCTGCCCTGCAGAGTCTGCTTCACCTTGGTCTTGCTAGGACCTTTCACGTTTTCCATCAGCCATTCCAACAACTGCGCAGGCTTTTCCACCTTGTAGTGGTCGTATTCATTGGGATTTCCGTAGCCATAAGCATTGTTGGTATGCTTGCTAAAATTTCCTTTTCTATTTTGTTGTCTCATTCTATTTTGTTGTCTCATGTTCTAAAAACAATTTCGTGTTTTGGCTCATCTTTTGTTCTTAACACTCAAACCGATGAATCAGCCCCCTATTAGCGCCAATTCAGCCTACAAAAGTAAGACTTTTCTGCAAAATAACAAAGAGGAGACCCCTTTTTAACTAAAAATTAGTAACTTTTGCCAATAAAACATTGATATACAAATAATTTTTCGTACCTTTGCACCCAAATAAAGATAAAATCAGATAAAAAGATATTTAGAAATAAGGAATGATTACAGTACAAAATCTTGCAATTCAATTCGGTAAGCGAGTGCTTTACAAAGATGTAAACCTCAAGTTCACACATGGTAATATTTACGGCGTAATTGGTGCCAACGGTGCCGGTAAGTCAACTCTCCTCCGCGCCATCAGCGGCGATCTGGAGCCAAACAAGGGTACTGTGGAGATGGGGCCAGGCGAGCGCCTTTCCGTTTTGGAGCAGGACCACTTCAAGTATGATGAGTTCCGCGTGATGGACACCGTTCTGATGGGCCATCAGCCTTTGTGGGAAAACATGAAGGAGCGCGAGCGCCTCTACTCTAAGCCAGAGATGACTGAAGAGGATGGTAACCTCGCTGCAGAGTTGGAGCTTAAGTTCGCCGAGATGAACGGTTGGGAGGCAGAGAGCAATGCAGCCCAGTTACTTCAGAACCTTGGCGTAAAGGAAGATCGTCACGACAAGCTCGTAGGTGAGCTTTCTAACACTGAGAAGGTGCGCGTGATGTTAGCGAAGGCTCTCTTCGGTAACCCAGACAACCTCCTCCTCGATGAGCCTACCAATGACCTCGACCTCGACACCGTAGAGTGGCTGGAGGAATACCTCAGCAATATTGAGCAGACTGTTCTCGTGGTTTCTCACGACCGTCACTTCCTCGATGCTGTCAGCACACAGACCGTGGATATTGACTTCGGTAAGGTAACTATGTTTGCCGGTAACTACTCTTTCTGGTACGAGAGTTCTCAGTTGGCTCTCCGTCAGGCTCAGAACCAGAAGATGAAGGCTGAGGAGAAGAAGAAGCAGTTGGAGGAGTTCATCCGCCGATTCTCTGCCAATGTGGCTAAGAGTAAGCAGACCACATCCCGCAAGAAGATGTTGGAGAAGCTGAATGTTGAGGAAATCCGCCCATCTAGCCGTAAGTATCCAGGAATCATCTTCCAGATGGACCGTGAACCAGGTAACCAGATCCTGGAGGTTGAGGGCTTGAAGGCTTGCGATGAGGACGGAACAGTACTCTTCGACAACGTAAACTTTAATATCGAGAAGGGAGAGAAGGTAGTATTCCTCTCTCACAACCCTAAGGCGATGACTGCCCTCTTCGAGATCATCAATGGCAACCGCAAGGCTGACGCAGGTGAGTATAAGTGGGGTGTTACCATCACAACAGCCTATCTCCCACTCGACAATACAGAGTTCTTCCAGAGCGACATGAACCTTGTTGATTGGTTGAGCCAGTACGGTCCAGGCAACGAGGTAGCCATGAAGGGTTACTTAGGTAGAATGCTCTTCAGCGGTGAGGAAGTATTGAAGAAGGTGAACGTACTCTCAGGAGGTGAGAAGATGAGATGTATGATTGCCCGCATGCAGTTGCAGAACGCCAACTGTCTGATTCTCGATACTCCAACCAACCACTTGGACTTGGAGAGTATCCAGGCATTCAACAACAACCTGGTAGCATTCAAGGGTAATGTACTCTTCGCCAGCCACGACCACGAGTTCATCAACACCGTGGCAAACCGCATCATCGAGCTCACTCCTTCTGGAACCATCGACAAGCTGATGTCTTACGATGAGTACATCTACGACGAGGCTATCAAGGAGCAGAAGGCTAAGATGTACGGAGTACAATAATAGAAAACCATATTAATACATTTTAAAGTTAATACAAGTGCCAATTCGATGTGAATCGAGTTGGCACACTTTTTGTCAAAACAACCAACAAAAGAATAATCATGTTTAAAAAATTTAAGGCTATGTCAAAAGAAAAGAAAATTAATATAGAGGACGGTAACGCAAAGGAACAGGTTCTCAATGAGAATGCTGAGCAGAACGCTACCCAGAATAACGATAACGTAGAGAACAAGGCTGATGAGCAGAATGCAGAAAAGGCTGACACAAAGTCGGCTGATGCTGACAATCAGTCAGAGAATACTGACAGTGCGGCAGACAAGGCAGAAGTTGATCCTCTGAAGAAGGCTCAGCAGGAAGTAGAAGAGCTCAAGAAGGCTTTGCTTTACAAGACTGCAGAGTTTGAGAACTACCGCAAGCGCACCATGAAGGAGAAGACAGAACTGATTCTCAATGGTGGCGAGAAGACCATCTCTGCCATCCTTCCTATCCTCGATGACTTTGAGCGTGCACTCGCCGACAAGAGCGAAGATCCTAAGGCTATCAAGGAAGGTGTACAGATGATTTTCAACAAGTTCACCAAGACACTCGAAGGTCTCGGCGTGAAGAAGATTGAGACTGCTGACAAGGATTTCGATGTTGATTTCCACGAGGCAATCGCTATGGTACCAGGAATGGGCGATGACAAGAAGGGAAAGGTAATCGACTGCGTGCAGACTGGTTACACCCTCAACGACAAGGTGATTCGTCACGCTAAAGTAGCAGTAGGTCAATAAAAAATATAGAGAAAAATGGCAAAGAGAGACTATTACGAGGTGCTGGGCGTAGATAAGCAGGCATCAGAAGACGAAATTAAGAAGGCTTACCGCAAGATAGCCATCAAATATCATCCAGACCGCAACCCTGGCAACAAGGAGGCAGAGGATAAATTCAAGGAAGCTGCCGAAGCATACGAGGTTCTTCACGACCCTCAGAAGCGCCAACAGTACGATCAGTTTGGATTCAACGGTCCTCAGGGAGGATTTGGCGGATTCGGCGGTGGCGCAGGTATGGACATGAACGACATCTTCTCGATGTTTGGCGACATCTTCGGCGGTCACGGTGGATTCGGTGGCGGCTTCGGCGGATTTGGCGGAAATGCCCAGCCACAGCAGTACCAGGGTAGAGACTTGCGCGTGCAGGCTAAGCTTACTTTGGAAGAGGCTTTTGCAGGTTGCACCAAGAAGTTCAAGATTCGCAAGGACGTAACATGTTCTTCTTGCCACGGTACAGGATGCGAGAGTGGTTCTCAGCCTGAGACCTGCCCTACCTGTCACGGCACTGGTTACACTGTCCGCACCGTCCGCTCTATGTTCGGTACCATGCAGACCCAGGCAGCCTGCCCTACTTGCGGCGGCGAAGGTCACATTATCAAGAACAAGTGTAAGGCTTGCGGCGGTGACGGAATCGTATCTGGCGAGGAGGTTGTAGAGATCAACATCCCAGCTGGTGTAGATGACGGAATGGTCGTAACAGTTCCAGGAAAGGGAGGCGCCGGTAAGCACAATGGCGTAAACGGCGATCTTCAGGTGATTGTACGTGTAGAAAAGAACGAGAACTTTGAGCGTAAGGACAAGGATCTCTACTACAACCTCGTACTCGACTTCTCAACAGCCGTTCTCGGCGGTGAGGTAGAAATCCCTACTTTGGAGGGAAAGACCACCATCAAGATTGAACCGGGCACCCAGCCGGGCAAGCAGGTTCGCCTTCGTGGCAAGGGAATGCCAGCCATCCAGGGATACGGTTACGGAAGAGGCGACATCATCGTGAACATCACTGTCTATATTCCTAAGACTCTGAACAAGGAGGAGAAGGAACTGGTGAAGAAGTTCAAGGAGTGTGAGAACTTCCAGGCTGACAAGGCTACCAAGAAGTCTCTCTTCGACAGCATCAAGAATCTCTTCAATAAATAACTCTCTCCGATCATTAGGAGAAAATGACTTCTAGAGAACAATATCTTTCTAGATAAACAAAAGATTACTGGCAATCTCATCATTGGCTATCGCCGGTGTTGGGATTGCCTCTTTTTGTTTATGCACATTATTATATATATAGGAAATGAATTATCAAGAAACAACAGAATATCTCTTCAACAGTACTCCTGTGTTTGAGAAAATCGGAGCGAAGGCTTACAAGCCGGGCTTGCAGACCACATTCGCCCTGGATGAGCACTTTGGCCATCCTCATCAGAAGTACAAGACCATCCACATTGCCGGAACCAACGGCAAGGGATCCAGCTCCCATACACTTGCAGCCATTCTCCAGAGCCAGGGTTACAAGGTAGGACTCTACACTTCTCCCCATCTGGTAGATTTCAGAGAACGTATCCGAGTGAACGGCGAATGCGTTCCGGAGCAGTATGTCATTGATTTCGTAGAAGAGAACCGTGCCTTCTTCGAACCCCTTCATCCATCCTTCTTCGAACTCACCACCGCCATGGCGCTGAAATACTTCGCAGAGCAGGAGGTGGATTATGCGGTCATCGAAGTGGGACTGGGCGGAAGACTCGACTGCACCAACATCATCACCCCTATTCTTTCCATCATCACCAACATCAGCTTCGACCACACCCAGTTTCTGGGCAATACCCTTGCCGAGATTGCAGGTGAAAAGGCAGGAATCATCAAGTCGGGCGTTCCGGTTGTCATTGGAGAATACCTCCCGGAGACCCGACCAGTCTTCGAGAACAAGGCGAAGGCTGAGAATGCTCCTATCCTCTTCGCCCAGGACTTCGACGCAACCCATCAGGAAAGCAGCGAAACCTGCGATGTAGATATGGAACTCAAGGGTTCCTATCAGGAGCGCAACAAGAAGACAATCCTGGCAGCCCTTCACATACTGCGACAGAAACTCGCCATCAGCGATGAAGCCATCCGTGAAGGATTCGCCCACGTCTGCGAACTGACTGGTCTGCGCGGAAGATGGGAGAAGCTCAATGATGCTCCCCTCACCATCTGCGATACGGGCCATAATCTCGCCGGCTGGAACTACCTTGCCCCACAGATCAACTCCGTAAAAGCCGAGACCAAGCACATCGTTTTCGGTATGGTGGATGACAAGGATGTGGCGCACGTATTACAACTATTGAGTGAAAAGCTGGAAAATCGGGTAAAATACTACTGGACGCAGCCTTCTACCAAAAGAGCCATCCCTGTAGAGAAATTGAGCGAACTTGCATTAAAGCTAGGCTTACACGGAAACGCATATCGTTCTGTAAAAGAAGCATATAATGCAGCTCTAGAAAATGCAGAAAAAGGCGATTTTGTCTTCGTTGGCGGTTCAAGTTATGTAGTGGCAGATTTGCTCTCCTAGAAATTTTTAGTTTTTTTAAATCAAATAATTGCTAAATAATTTGTCACATTCATTTTTTTTTAGTTACTTTGCAGTAGATTACTTTAGAACATAAAGTAGAGTAACTAAAAAAATGACATATTATGAATACAGAACCAGTTAACAAGTGTGGTTTGAAAAGAGAAGATTTTCAGACCACAGTACAGGGAAAGAAGACTGATCTCTTCGTGTTGAGAAACAATCAGGGCAACGAGCTTGCTGTGACGAACTACGGTGGTGCTGTTGTAGCTATCATGATGCCAGACAAGGACGGCAACTATGCCAACCTCGTTCAGGGTCACGACAACATCCAGGACGTCATCAACTCACCTGAGCCTTTCTTGAGCGTCCTCATCGGTCGATACGGTAACCGTATTAAGGAGGGTAAGTTTACTCTTCATGGAAAGGAGTATCAGTTAGCATGCAACAATGGCAAGAACCATTTGCATGGAGGTCCTACTGGATTCCACGCACATGTTTGGGATGCTACTCGCATGAGCGACAATGCTGTCGTTCTGAAGTACACCAGCCCATATGGCGAGGAAGGTTTCTCAGGTGAATTGACCGTCTGGGTGGCTTATACCTTGACCGACGACAATGAGTTCGTCATCAAGTATCAGGCAACCACCAACAAGATGACCATCTGCAACCTCACTCACCATGCGTTCTTCTCAATCCAGGGTATTGCTAATCCTACCCCAACAATTGACAACATCATCTGTCAGGTTAACGCAGACTACTATCTCCCTATAGATGAGACATCTATCCCTACAGGTGAGATTCTGAAGGTAGAGGGTACTCCATTCGATTTCCGCACTCCAAAGCCAATCGGCCAGGACATCGATGCAGATGATGAGCAGATTAAGAATGGTTCTGGTTACGACCATAACTATGTATTGAACAAGAAGGAAGAGGGCGAGTTGAGCTTTGCTGCTCGCATCAAGGATCCTGTGAGCTGCCGCACTATGGAGGTTTACACCACCGAGCCAGGTATGCAGATGTACACAGGTAACTTCCTGGCAGACTTCAAGGGTCAGCATGGTGCAACCTTCCCACGCCGCAGCGCAGTATGCTTCGAGGCGCAGAAGTTCCCAGACACACCTAACCACCCTTACTTCCCAAGCTGCAAGTTGTGTCCAGGTGAGACTTACACCCAGAAGACCATCTACAAGTTTGGTGTAGAGAAATAAGATAAATCGCTAATAATCAGATAGGAGTTGCTGCCTCTGAAAAGAGAACTTCGAGGCAGCCACTCCTTTTTGCGGTAAAGAAATCCGACTGAATAAACATTAATATTAACAATATCAACTATCAAGTTTAAACAATGGAACAAAACAATGGAAACAACAACGGACGCATCATTGCAATCATCACGATGTGTTTTATCTTTGCAATGATTTCGTTTGTAACTAACATGGGAGCGCCTTTTGGCAACATCTGGGGCTTCAAGTACTCTTGGGCAGCCATGATGGGTAACTTCATGAACTTCGCCGCTTACCTCTTCATGGGTATTCCTGCAGGTAAGATGATCGAGAACAAGGGTTACAAGAAGACAGCCCTCATCGCACTTGCAGTCGGTACTATCGGTTTGATGATCCAGTACTTATCAAGCATCTTCGGTGACGACATCCCAGTATTCACACTCAGTTCTGGTGCAGTTTGCCTCAACCTTATCATTTATCTGTTAGGTGCATTCATCTGCGGTTTCTGCGTATGTATGCTCAACACCGTAGTAAACCCAATGTTGAACTTGCTCGGTGGCGGTGGTAACCGTGGTAACCAGCTCATTCAGATTGGTGGAACATTGAACTCATTGAGTGGTACTCTTACCCCATTGTTGGCAGGTGTACTCGTTGGTACAGTTACAGCCAACACCAGTATGAGCGACGTAGCTCCTCTCCTCTTCATCGGTATGGCAGTATTCATTGCAGCCTTCTTCATCATCTGGTTCGTAGCTATTCCTGAGCCAAACATCAAGAAGGAGAATGTACAGTACGACCACAGTCCTTGGTCTTTCCGTCACTGCGTGCTCGGTGTTATCGGTATCTTCTTCTATGTAGGTGTTGAGATTGGTATTCCAGCTCAGCTTATCTTCTACATCAGCAGCATGGACTTCACAGGTGCAGCTTCTGTAGGTGGTGCTTTCGCAGCAGTTTACTGGCTGCTCATGATGTGCGGCCGCTTCCTCAGCTCATTCATCAGCGGTGCCATTTCTACCAAGACTCAGATGACAGTAGTTTCAACAGTAGCTATCCTCCTGTTGCTCACAGCTATCTTCTTGCCAGAGACAAACACATTGAACTTCTCTTTGGCAGGTGATTCAGAGATTGCAAGCCTTCTCAAGCTCGACGACCATGGTACTGGCGTTGTTGCATTTACAATCCCTACCAAGTGTGTGCTCATCGCGATCTGCGGTTTGTGTACTTCTATCATGTGGGGTGGAATCTTCAACCTTGCCGTTGAGGGTCTTGGCAAATACACAGCTCAGGCATCAGGTATCTTCATGATGATGGTAGTTGGTGGTGGTGTAATGCCTCTCATCCAGGACGCAGTTGCTAAGGCTGCTGGCCCTATCGCATCTTACTGGGTTATCATCGCCATGATCGCATACATTCTTTTCTATGCGCTCGTTGGTTGCAAGAATGTCAACAAGGACATCCCTGTAGAGTAAATTCCGGAAAAATCTATTCCCGGGTGAAGCAAAACTTGATTTACCCGGGAATAACTAATTTATAATCAAATCTTTAATAATAACTTTTAAACAACAACAATTATGGATATTGAAAAAGTAAGAAGCCGTTTCATCAAGCACTTTGATGGCAAAACAGGTAACATCTATATGTCACCAGGTCGTATTAACCTCATTGGTGAGCACACCGATTATAATGGTGGATTCGTATTCCCAGGTGCAGTAGATAAGGGTATTATGGCTGAGATCCGTCCTAACGGAACAGAGACAGTAATGCTCTACTCTATCGACTTGAAGGACCGTGTAGAGTTCAAGGTAAACGACCCTGAGGGTCCTCGCGCATCTTGGGCACGCTACATCTACGGTGTCTGCCAGGAGATGAAGGCTCTGGGTGTTGATGTAAAGGGCTTCAATGCTGCATTCTATGGCGACGTGCCTCTCGGTGCAGGTATGTCTTCTTCAGCTGCTCTTGAGAGCTGCTTCGCTTTCGCTCTGAACGATCTCTTCGGTGACAACAAGGTTTCTAAGTGGGATCTCGTTCTCGCTGGTCAGGCTACTGAGCACAAGTACGTAGGTGTAAACTGCGGTATTATGGACCAGTTTGCTTCTGTATTCGGCAAGGAAGGCAAGTTGATGCGTCTCGACTGCAACAGCCGTGAGTTTGAGTATTTCCCATTCGAGCCTAAGGGTTACAAGCTTTGTCTGGTTAACTCTAAGGTTAAGCACGAGTTGGCAGGTTCTCCATACAACGACCGCCGCAACTCTTGCGAGAACGTGGTTAAGCACATCGCTGCCAAGCACCCAGAGGCTAAGTTCGAGACTCTCCGCGATTGCACATGGGAGCAGTTGGAAGAGGTTCGCGCTGAGGTAGGCGAAGAGGATTACAGCCGCGCTCACTTCGTATTGGGCGAGAAGGACCGCGTATTGGCAGTCTGCGATGCTCTTGAGAAGGGTGACTACGAGACTGTAGGTCAGAAGATGTACGAGACTCACGACGGTTTGAGCAAGGAATACGAGGTAAGCTGCGAGGAGCTCGACTTCTTGAATGAGGTTGCCAAGGAGAACGGTGTTACCGGTAGCCGTATCATGGGTGGTGGCTTCGGTGGCTGCACCATCAACTTGGTAAAGGATGACATCTACGACAAGTTCGTTGAGGATGTTACTGCTAAGTTCACAGCTAAGTATGGTCACGCTCCTGAGGTTTACCCAGTAGTTATCTCTGAGGGTTCTCACAAGGTTTGCTAATAGATATACATTATTATAATATAAAGGAACTGCAGTTGGTGTTTGCCAGCTGCAGTTTTTTTCGTTATAAGATATTGTCACGACTTGAAAGCTTAATGACACTTAATGACACTGACCTTAATGACACTACTCCATCATAAAACACAGAGAAAAGACAAAAAACACGGGAAAAAGGGCAGAAAAGAGGGGTTTTGGTGCAAATAGTGTTAAAAACACACTATAGAAGAAAAAAAGTTGTGGAAAAGTATTGTGGTTTCAAAATAAAATTGTAATTTTACACCCAAAATTAGTAAACAACATTAAAGCAACCTAGAAATGAACAACGTAAAGAACCTTTTTATGGGAGTTGGTTTCGCAGCAGTCGCTACCCTCTCAGCATGTTCTTCAAGCAGCAATGCTAGTTTAACACAGTCAGGCTTGAATCCAGCAGACTTCGATTCTACTGTTTTGGGCAAGAAGACTGAGTTAGTTACCCTCAAGAATGCCAACGGCATGGAGGTTTGCCTCACCAACTATGGTGGTCGCGTAGTTTCCATCTCTGTTCCAAACAAGGATGGCAAGCCTACAGATGTAGTGCTCGGCTACGACAACATCCACCAGTATGCAGACACCCTCAACTCTCCTTCTGATTACGGATCATCAGTAGGCCGTTACGCCAACCGTATCAAGGACTCCAAGTTGACTCTTGCAGGCAAGACATATAATCTGAAGCCAAACGATAATGGCAACTGTCTTCACGGAGGTGGTGCTACCGGTTGGTTGAACCAGGTTTACGACATTACAGAGAAGAATGATTCTTCTGTCACCTTCACTATCCAGGCAAAGGATGGCGAGAATGGTTTCCCTGGCAATGTTACAGCTACAGCAAAATATACAGTAAAGAGCGACAATACACTCGACATCGAGTTTGGCGCTACAACCGATAAGGAGACCGTGGTTAACATGACCAACCACAGTTACTTCAACTTGAATGGCGATCCATCCAAGGAAGGCTTCGACCAGGTAATGTACATCAATGCTGATAAGTTCACACCTGCCGATTCACTCTACATTCCAACAGGTGAAATCAAGGACGTAGAAGGAACTCCAATGGACTTCCGCACTCCTACCGAGATTGGCAAGAAGGTAGATTACAGCTTCGACCAGATCAAGAACGCTACAGGTTACGACCACAACTGGTGTCTGAACACCTATAAGGATGTCAAGGGCGACGACAAGACCGTTTGCGCAAGCCTCTACTCTCCAAAGAGCGGAATCCTCCTCGAGGTTTTCACCAATGAGCCAGGAATCCAGGTTTATACTGGTAACTTCCAGGGCACAGGTATTGCCTGCAAGCACGGAATCAAGTATCCTAAGCACGTGAGCGTCTGCTTTGAGAGCCAGAAGTATCCTGATTCTCCTACCAAGATTGCCCAGGGCGTAAAGGGATGGACTGATGCAACCTTGAAGCCAGGAGAGAAGTATTACTCTCACCTCGCTTACAAGTTCAGCGTCAAGAAGTAAGGAAAGGCAATGCGGCGGATTGCAAATCCGCCGAAACCCCAAAAGACTTCTTCGGGAAAGCATCCGATAAAAGAAAGAATAAACAAATAATAAATAAACAAACAATCTTATAGTAATTATGAATTGGAATTCAACAGAATTCGTATGGCTTGATTGGACAGTACTCGCCATTGGTGTAATCGGCGTAATCTGGGCTGTCTGGCATGCGATCGTGAAAGACAGAAAGGCTCAGAAGGGTGAAGACTCTTCTGCTTACCTCTTCGGTAAGGGCGAGCCATGGTATGTAATCGGTATGGCTATCTTCGCAGCCAACATCGGTTCTGAGCACCTCGTGGGTCTTGCTGGTACTGGCGCCAAGAGCGGTGTAGGTATGGCTCACTGGGAGATGCAGGGTTGGATGATCCTCATCCTCGGTTGGTTGTTCGTACCTTTCTATCAGTTGCTCATCAACAAGATGGGTAAGATCATCACCATGCCTGACTTCCTCAAGTTCCGCTACACTCAGCGTACAGGTTCATGGCTCTCTATCATCACACTCGTGGCTTACATCCTCACCAAGGTGAGCGTTACCGCTCTTACTGGTGGTATTTTCTTCGAGTATCTCTGGGGCTTGAACTTCTGGGTAGGTGCTATCGGCTTGATCATCCTCACTACCATCTTCACCGTATTCGGCGGCATGAAGGGTGTAATGACCTTGTCAACCATCCAGACTCCTATCCTCGTCATCGGTTCATTCCTCGTGCTCTTCCTCGGTCTCTCTACCCTCGGTGGTGGAAGCGTCTCTGCAGGTTGGGCAGATATGATGGACTACTGCGGCAAGTTGAACAACGGCTACGGTACAACCCACATGTTCCACTGGGAGGCAGGTGACTCTATGTATCAGGAGTATCCTGGTTTCGTAGTATTCATCGGTGCAACCATCATCGGTTTCTGGTACTGGTGTACTGACCAGCACATCGTTCAGCGTGTACTCGGTCAGGTTCCTGGCGAGAGCAACGTAGAGGTAATGAAGCGTGCTCGCCGCGGTACTATCGCAGCCGGTTTCTTCAAGGTTCTCCCTTGCTTCATGTTCTTGATTCCAGGTATGATTGCAGCAGCCTTGGCTCAGAAGGGCGCTATCCAGATGAACGAGACTGATGCAGCCTTCGCCATCATGGTAAAGACCGTACTTCCTGCAGGTATCAAGGGAATCGTAACCATCGGTTTCATCTGCGCACTCGTTGCTTCTTTGGCAGCATTCTTCAACAGCTGTGCTACCCTCTTCACCGAGGACTTCTACAAGCCATTGAAGAAGGGAATGTCTGAGGCTCACTACGTACTCGTTGGCCGTATCGCTACCGTAGTAGTTGTAGTTCTCGGTTTCGCATGGTTGCCAATCATGATGAAGATGGACACCCTTTACAACTACCTCCAGGGAATCCAGTCACTCCTGGCTCCAGCCATGGTAGCTGTATTTGCAATGGGTATCTTCTTCAAGAAGATTACTCCAAAGGCAGGTGAGTACACCATGATTACCGGTTTCCTCATCGGTATGCTCCGCCTCGTTACCAACGTCATCACCGATACTGGTAAGGCAACAATGGATGGTGCATTCTGGGATTACACCGCATGGTTCTGGCAGACCAACTGGCTCGTATTCGAGTGCTGGCTGCTCGTCTTCCTCATCATCTTCATGGTAGTAGTGAGCTGCTTCACTCCAGCCCCAAGCAAGGAGCAGGTAGAGGCAATCACCTTCACATCCGACTTCAAGAAGTCTATCCGTGAGAGCTGGGGTGCGTTCGATATCATTGGTACACTCGTAGTAATCGGCCTCTGTGCTGCATTCTACGCTTACTTCTGGTAAAATATAGATAAAGTTAGGAGTTAGAAGCTGGAAGGATGGAATTTTCCTTTAGTGTGTAATAGTTAGCAGGTTCCTTTCTTCTCCTTCTGACTCCCAACTTCCCCAAAGAAACTCTTTGGCGGCAAGGCTCCCTTTTAGAAGCGCAGCCTGAAGCTAAAGCAACACAAAAACTATCAATTAATTCATTGAATCTTAACATCAAAAATCAATACGACCATGACGCAGTTTTATAACGAATACTCCAAGGTTCTGGTTTCCGTGGATTGCATTATCTTCGGATTTAACGGCAACAACCTTCAAGTCCTGATAGGCAAACGAAAGATGGACCCGGGACGCGGCGAATGGTCACTCTATGGTGGTTTCGTTGGAGCCAACGAAAATCTAGAGGACGCTGCAAACAGAGTCATCCTGGATCTTACTGGAATGAAGAACCTCTATATAAGACAAGTGGGTGCATTCGGCAGAATCGACCGAGACCCAGGTGAGCGAGTTATCTCCATCGCCTACTGCGCCCTCATCAATGTGGTAGATTACGATGATAGTCTCCGCATCGAGCACGGCCTGGAATGGGTAAGTCTGAATGAACTTCCAGAACTCTATTCCGACCACCGAACCATGATTCACGACGCCATCTGTCAGATTCGCCGTCGCATCAATCATGAACCACTGAGCTTCAAGCTCCTCCCCGACCTCTTTACGCTGACCCAGCTTCAGCACGTGTTCGAGGCAGTGATGGGAGAAGAGATTGACAAGCGCAACTTCCGCAAGCGCGTGAAGGATATTGACTTTATCGAGAAGACAGAACTCATCGACAAGGTTACTTCGAAACGAGGCGCCGCCCTCTACCGCTTCAACAAGAAAGCATACGAGGAAGACCCATCGTTCAACTTGAAATAGAAAACGAACAGTTCCCTTGCAGAAGGAACTCCCAATATAGAAGCAAACAAACAACATTAACGAAATATATTATGTTAGAAGAATTAAAAGAAAAAGTGTTCAAGGCAAACCTTGACCTGGTGAAGCACAACCTCGTGCTCTTTACATGGGGAAATGTGAGCGGAATCGACCGTGAGAAGGGTCTGGTTGTCATCAAGCCATCAGGTGTTGACTACGACACCATGAAGGCTAGCGACATGGTGGTAGTTGACCTGGAGACCGGCAAGGTAGTAGAAGGCGACCTGAATCCATCTTCAGATACTCCTACCCACCTGGTACTCTACCGTGTATTCCCAGAGTTGGGCGGCGTGGTTCACACCCACTCTACCTACGCTACAGCCTGGGCTCAGGCAGGATTGGACATCCCTAACATCGGTACTACCCACGCAGACTATTTCCACGACTGCATTCCTTGCACCGATGCAATGACAGAGGATATGATGGCTGAGTATGAGCACAATACAGGTGTAGTAATCGTTGACCGATTCAAGAAGGACAACATCAATCCGGTTCACACTCCAGGCGTACTGGTCAAGAACCACGGTCCTTTCACATGGGGTAAGGATGCTGACCAGGCTGTTTACCACGCAGTGGTAGCCGAGCAGGTGGCAAAGATGGCGTTCATCTCTTTCAGCGTGAATCCAAACACCACCATGAACCCATTGCTCGTAGAGAAGCACTTCAACCGCAAGCATGGTCCTAACGCTTACTACGGACAGAAGAAGCACTAATCTCCCAATGAGATTGATGCAGACAGAAGAAGTAAAAAAAAAGATTTTCAATAACAACATTAAAAACAACAAACAATCATGATTAAGGCATTTGAGAATTTAGAGGTATGGTTTGTAACTGGTGCACAGCTTCTTTACGGAGGCGAGACAGTTAAGATAGTAGATGGTCACTCAAAGGACATGGTAGATGGTCTGAACAACAGTGGCATCATCCCAATCAAGGTAGTTTACAAGGGCACAGCTAACTCTTCAGCAGAGGTAGAGGCTGTCATGAAGGCTGCCAACAACGACGAGAAGTGCGTAGGTATCATCACTTGGATGCACACCTTCTCTCCAGCTAAGATGTGGATCAAGGGCTTGCAGGCTCTCGAGAAGCCTCTCCTCCACTTCCACACTCAGTACAACGCAGAACTCCCTTGGGATTCTATCGATATGGACTTCATGAACCTCAACCAGTCAGCTCACGGCGACATCGAGTTCGGTCACATCTGCACCCGTATGCGCATCCCTAGAAAGGTAGTTGTAGGTTACTGGAAGAGCGAAGAGGCTCAGAAGCAGATTGCTACATGGGCTCGCGTAGCTGCAGGTGTTGCTGATGCTCACAACGTACGCTGCCTGATGTTCGGTATGAACATGAACAACGTAGCCGTAACTGATGGCGACCGCGTAGAGTTCGAGCAGCGCATGGGTTACCACGTAGATTACTACCCAGTATCTTCACTCATGGAGTACTTCAAGAAGGTAACAGATGCTGAGGCAGATGCGCTCGTTGAGGAGTACAAGAAGGAATATACCATCAAGATCGATGAGTCTGGCGAGGAAGTTTACTGGGAGAAGGTAAAGAACGCAGCTAAGGCTGAAATTGCTCTCCGTCGCGTATTGAAGGATGAGAATGCAGTAGCATTCACAACTAACTTCGATGACCTCGGTGACGCAAACATCGACGATCCTAACTTCTGCGGGTTCGACCAGATTCCTGGTTTGGCTTCACAGCGACTGATGGCAGAGGGTTACGGTTTCGGTGCAGAGGGTGACTGGAAGACAGCTTGCCTCTACCGCACACTCTGGGTTATGAACCAGGGCTTGGAGAAGGGTTGCTCATTCCTCGAGGACTACACACTCAACTTCGCAGAGGACCGCACATCTAGCCTCCAGAGCCACATGCTCGAGGTTTGCCCATTGATCGCTTCAGACAAGCCAAAGCTCGAGGTTCACTTCCTCGGTATCGGTATCCGCAAGCAGCAGACTGCCCGCCTCGTGTTCACATCTAAGACAGGTAAGGGTATCAAGGCAACTGTAGTTGACCTCGGCAACCGTTTCCGTCTCATCGCAAGTGAGGTAGAGTGCATCGAGCCAAAGGCAATGCCTAAGCTCCCTGTAGCTTCAGCTCTCTGGGTTCCACAACCAACCTTCGAGATTGGTGCAGGTGCTTGGATCCTCGCTGGTGGTACTCACCACAGTGCATTCTCTTACGACATCACTGCTGAGTACTGGGAGGATTTCTGCGAGATCCTGGGTATTGAGTTCGTCAACATCGACAAGAACACAACTATCAGCAGCTTCAAGCAGCAGCTCCGCAACAATGAGATTTACTACATGCTCAACAAGGCATTACGCTAATTTTTAATATCTTATAAGAAATGAGCGCAAAAACTATTATAGAATCAGGTAAAGCCATTCTCGGTATCGAGTTTGGCTCTACCCGAATCAAGGCTGTCTTGATCGACACCGACAATAACCCTATCGCACAGGGTAGCTTTGAGTGGGAAAACCAGTTGGTAGATGGTCTCTGGACTTACAGCATCGACACCATCTGGAAGGGTTTGCAGGATTGCTACGCTGACCTCCGCAAGAACGTGAAGGCTGAGTACGACTGCGAAATCAAGCAGTTGGCTGCCATCGGTATTTCTGCGATGATGCACGGCTACATGGCTTTCGGCAAGGATGAGAACATCCTCGTTCCATTCCGCACCTGGCGCAACACCAACACCGCACAGGCTGCTGCCGAGCTTTCAGAGCTCTTCCACTTCAACATCCCATTGCGTTGGAGCATCTCTCACGTTTACCAGGCTATCCTCAACGGCGAGGAGCACATCAACAAGATTGACTTCCTCACCACTCTCGCCGGTTATATCCACTGGCAGCTCACTGGCAAGAAGGTTCTGGGCGTAGGCGACGCATCAGGTATGCTCCCTATCGATTCCAACACCAACAACTACGATGCTGAGATGGTGGCTAAGTTCGACAAGCTCATCGAGCCTAAGAACCTGGGCTGGAAGATTCTCGACATTCTCCCTGAGGTCTTGAACGCAGGCGAAGACGCTGGCGTCCTGACCGAGGAAGGTGCGAAGAAGCTCGACCCATCAGGCACTCTCCAGGCTGGTGCTCCTCTCTGTCCTCCAGAGGGTGATGCTGGTACAGGTATGGTAGCTACCAACGCTGTCCGTCAGCGTACAGGTAACGTAAGTGCAGGTACTTCTTCTTTCTCTATGATCGTGTTGGAGAAAGCCTTGAGCCAACCTTACGAAGTCATTGATATGGTGACAACTCCAGACGGCAGTCCTGTTGCCATGGTTCACTGCAACAACTGTACTTCCGACCTCAACGCATGGGTTGGTTTGTTCAAGCAGTACCAGGAGTTGCTCGGCGTTCCGGTAGATATGAACGAGGTGTTCGGCAAGCTCTACAACCACGCTCTCGAGGGCGATGCAGACTGCGGCGGCTTGATCGCTTACAACTACATTTCAGGTGAGCCTGTAACCGGTTTGGCTGAGGGTCGCCCAATGTTCGTACGCTCTGCCAACGACCACTTCAACCTCGCCAACTTCATGCGCGCCAACCTCTACGCTTCAGTAGCCGTACTGAAGATTGGTAACGACGTATTGTTCAAGGACGAGAAGGTGCAGGTAGATCGCATCACCGGTCATGGCGGTCTGTTCAAGACCAAGGGTGTAGGTCAGCGCATCCTCGCAGCAGCCATCAACTCCCCTATCTCTGTCATGGAGACTGCAGGCGAAGGTGGTGCTTGGGGTATTGCCCTGCTCGCAGGCTACCTCGTCAACAATGCTGAGAAGCTGAGCCTGGCTGATTACCTCGACCAGAAGGTATTCGCAGGCAACACCGGTGTGGAGATTGCTCCTACAGCAGAAGATGTGGCTGGTTTCGACAAGTACATCGAAACCTACAAGGCTGGTCTCGCCATCGAGCAGGCAGCTGTAGCCAACAAGAAATAATATCATCCATTTCAGTACGTTTGTGGGGGGATTTTGCCCTCACAAACGTACTATCAACAAGATTAAACTTCAATTTACCCCTATTCTTATAATTAAACAAAAACTTGCACAAATGATGAATAAACTCTTTGCAACCACACTCTTATCTACTGCGGTTGCATTCTCAGCTCAGGCTCAGGATGTAACAGGAACCATCCACGCCAACCAGGGAACTCAGAAAATCAACCGTGAAATCTACGGTCAGTTTGCCGAGCATCTCGGAAGCTGCATCTATGGTGGACTCTGGGTAGGTCCGGAGTCAAACATCCCTAACACCCAGGGTTACCGCAACGACGTGCTCCAAGCCCTCAAGGACCTCAAGGTTCCTGTATTGAGATGGCCAGGAGGATGCTTCGCCGACGAATACCACTGGATGGACGGAATCGGCCCTCGTGAGAAGCGCCCTAAGATGCAGAACAACAACTGGGGAGGAACCATCGAGGACAACTCCTTCGGAACCCACGAGTTCCTGAATCTCTGCGAGATGCTGGGCTGCGAGCCTTACATCAGCGGAAACGTTGGTTCGGGTACCGTAGAGGAACTGGCTAAATGGGTAGAATACATGACCAGCGACGGCGATACTCCGATGGCTAAGCTCCGCCGACAGAACGGACGCGACAAGGCCTGGAAGGTGAAATACCTCGGAGTGGGCAACGAGAGCTGGGGATGCGGTGGAAACATGCGCCCAGAGTACTACTCTGACCTCTTCCGCCGTTACTCCGTATATTGCCGCAACTATGATGGCAACGAACTCTACAAGATTGCATCGGGAGCCAGCGACTACGATTACAACTGGACCCAGGTGCTGATGGACCGTGTAGGTCATCGTGCCAACGGAATCTCCCTACATTATTATACAGTAACCGGATGGAGCGGAAGCAAGGGTTCGGCTACCAAGTTCAGCAACGACGACTACTACTGGACCATGGGCAAGTGCCTCGGCATTGAAGACGTAATCAAGAAGCACGAAGCCATCATGGACAAGGCAGACCCTAAGAAGCAGATCGGTCTGCTCGTAGATGAATGGGGAAGCTGGTGGGACGAGGAACCTGGAACCATCAAGGGCCACCTCTATCAGCAGAACTGTATGCGCGATGCTTTCGTGGCAGCCCTCTCACTCAACGTGTTCCACCGCCACGCCGACCGCATCAAGATGGCGAACATCGCCCAGGTAGTAAACGTGCTCCAGTCTATGATCCTCACCGACACCAAGGGCACCGGTCACATGGTTCTCACTCCAACCTACCACGTGTTCAAGATGTACAAGGACTTCCAGGACGCAACTTATCTTCCAATGGACGTGAAGTGCGATTCGATGGATGTTCGTGGCGATGAGCACGCCAAGGACGGCAGAAAGATTCCTGTGGTTTCTACATCTGCTGCCAAGAAGTCAGACGGCACCGTAGTGGTTTCACTCGCCAACGTAAGCCTCGACAAGGCTCAGGAGGTAGAGTTCAGCCTCGATGGTCTGAAGGCTCCAAAGACAGTGGCTGGCGAGATCCTGAGCTGCAAGAAGGTGAGCGATTTCAACGATTTCGATCACCCGGATGTAGTGAAGCCAGCAACATTCAAGGATGCAAAATTGAAGAAAAACACCTTGAAAGTGAAAATTCCTGCAAAATCTATCGTAGTTTTGAAAATAAAATAGTACTTTTGTAGGGTAAATTGCTCATATCATCAGTCCTCTTCTCTGCAAGAGACTGATGAGCAACAAGTTTCAGCAGAAAAACAATAACAACAACATTAAATACATTTGTATGATGAACGACATTAAAGTAATGAATCATGCAGCAGATAATATCCGTATCTTGGCTGCTTCAATGGTAGAAAAGGCAAACTCTGGTCACCCAGGTGGTGCAATGGGTGGTTCTGACTTCATCAACGTGCTCTTCTCAGAGTACCTGGTTTATGATCCAGCAGATCCAACATGGACTGGCCGCGACCGCTTCTTCCTCGACCCAGGTCACATGAGCCCAATGCTCTATGCTGGTTTGGCTTTGCGTGGTTTCTTCTCAATGGAAGACCTCAAGCAGTTCCGCCAGTGGGGTTCAGTAACTCCAGGTCACCCAGAACTCGATCTTCAGCGTGGAATCGAGAACTCATCTGGTCCTCTCGGTCAGGGTCACGCCCTCGCAGCTGGTGCAGCTGTTGCTGAGAAATTCCTCGAGGCTCGTCTGGGTTCAACCATGATGCAGCACAAGATCTACGCATACATTTCTGATGGTGCTGTAGAGGAGGAAATCTCTCAGGGTGTAGGTCGTATCGCCGGAAACCTCGGTTTGAACAACCTCATCATGTTCTACGATTCTAACGACATCCAGCTCTCTACTGAGTGCGGCGTCGTAATGAACGAGGATACTGAGATGAAGTACAAGGCTTGGGGCTGGAATGTCATCAAGATCAATGGTAACGACGTAGCTCAGATTCGTGAGGCTCTCGATGCTGCCCAGAAGGAGCAGGATCGCCCTACCCTCATCATCGGTAAGACCGTTATGGGTAAGGGTGCCCTCCGCGCAGACGGCACAAGCTACGAGGCTTGCATCAATACTCACGGTGCTCCTCTCGGCGGCGACGCATACGTAAATACAATCAAGCACCTCGGTGGTGATCCTGAGAATGCATTCGTTATCTTCGACGATGTGAAGGAGATCTACGCTAAGCGTGCTGAGGAATTGAAGGGTATCGTGGCTGAGCGCAAAGCTGCAGAGGCTGAGTGGCGCAAGGCTAACCCAGAGAAGGCTGCCCTGATGGACGAGTGGTTCAGCGGCAAGGCTCCTAAGGTAGATTGGAGCAAGGTAGAGCAGAAGGCTGGTTCAGCTACACGTGCTGCATCTGCTGCCTGCCTCGGCGTTTTGGCAGAGCAGGTTCCTAACATGATCTGTGCTTCAGCCGACCTCTCTAACTCTGATAAGACAGACGGTTTCTTGAAGAAGACCAAGAGCATCGTTCGCGGCGACTTCTCAGGTGCTTTCTTCCAGGCAGGTGTTGCTGAGTTGACTATGGCAGATATGTGTATCGGTATGATGCTCCACGGTGGTGTGGTTGCAGCTATGGGTACATTCTTCGTATTCTCTGATTATATGAAGCCAGCTGTTCGTATGGCTGCCTTGATGCAGGTTCCAGTTAAGTTCATCTGGACTCACGATGCATTCCGCGTTGGTGAGGATGGACCTACTCACGAGCCAGTTGAGCAGGAGGCACAGATCCGCCTGATGGAGAAGTTGAAGAACCACGCAGGCAAGGACAGCGTTCGCGTATTCCGTCCAGCTGATGTAGAAGAGACTACCGTTTGCTGGAAGCTCGCTATGGAGAATGTTGAGACTCCTACAGCGCTCATCTTCTCTCGCCAGGGCATTGCCAACTTGCCAGAGGGCAACGACTACGAGCAGGCAGCCAAGGGTGCTTACATCGTAGCAGGCAGCGACGAGAATCCTGATGTTATCTTGGTAGCAAGCGGTTCTGAGGTTTCTACATTGGAGGCTGGTTGCGAGGCTTTGCGTGCAGACGGCATCAAGGTTCGCGTGGTAAGTGCTCCATCAGAGGGCTTGTTCCGTGGTCAGAGCAAGGAGTATCAGGAGAGCGTATTGCCAAAGAACGCTAAGATCTTCGGTATGACTGCTGGTCTTCCTGTAACTCTCGAGGGTCTCGTAGGCGCCAACGGTAAGGTTTGGGGCTTGGAGAGCTTCGGTTTCTCTGCTCCTTACAAGGTGCTCGATGAGAAGCTTGGCTACACAGGTGAGAATGTTTACAAGCAGGTCAAGGCTTTCTTGGCTGAGGCTTAATTAGCATAAACTAAACAGGAGTTGGAAGCTGGAGTTGGAGATTTTGCCGGATGGCAGATTTCCATTTCCGGCATCCGACTCCTTTCACTCTTTTAATATTAACCTTGTGAAGGATAAGGGTTTAATCCCGGGTTCTTCACTTAAAAACTTAAGCATTATGGAAGTAAAGACAGTTGGTATTGCATGCGACCATGCAGGTTTTCCATTGAAGCAGTTCGTATTGGAATATTTGGAGAAGAAGGGTTATCCTGTAAAGGATTACGGTACATACAGCGATGCGAGTGTTGACTATCCTGACTTCGGCCATGCGCTCGGCGAAGGCATTGAGAGCGGCGAGGTTTATCCAGGTATCGGCATTTGCGGCAGTGGCGAGGGAATCGCCATGACATTGAACAAGCATCAGGGTGTACGTGCCGGTTTGGCATGGTGCAAGGAGATTGCTCATCTCGTTCGTCAGCACAATGATGCCAATGTACTGGTACTTCCAGGACGTTTCATCGACAACAAGACAGCCGAGGCAATCCTCGACGAGTTCTTCGCTACTACCTTCGAGGGTGGCCGTCATGAGCGCCGCGTCAAGAAGATTCCTGTTCAGAAGTAAGGAGTTAAGAAAGGAGATTAAGAGGGAGTTAAGAAGTTAAGAAGTTAAGGAGTTAAGACGAATGCCTTGTAGTTTAAAAACTATGCCAAAAGACTGTTGTCTTAACTCCTTTAACTCCTTAACTCCTTTAACTCCTTTATATCTATAACCATCAAAACATAAAGATTATGAGCAAATATTTTGCAGAATCAGAACTGATTATCAATGAAGACGGAAGTTGCTTCCACCTTCATCTGCGCCCGGAGCAGGTGGCAGACAAGGTAATCCTTGTTGGAGATCCAGGCAGAGTGGCCCTCGTAGCATCTCACTTCGAGACCCAGGAGTGCGAGGTTTCAAGCCGCGAATTCCACGCCATCACCGGAACATATAAAGGAAAGAGAATCACCGTGCAGAGCACCGGAATAGGATGCGATAATATTGACATCGTGGTCAACGAACTCGATGCGCTGAAGAACATCGACTTCACTACCCGCACCGAGAAACCGGAGCACACTACCCTCACCCTCGTGCGCATCGGAACCTGCGGCGGACTGCAGCTCAACTGTCCTGCCGGAACCTTCGTAGCCTCACAGAAGAGCATCGGTTTCGATGGACTCATCAACTTCTACGCCCGCCGCAATGAAATCTGCGACCTTGAGACAGAGGCTGAATTCAAGCGCCAGGTAAAGTGGAACGACCAGATAGGCAATCCATACTGCGTGAACAACGACCCGGAACTACTGGAGCAGATTGCCGGAGAAGATATGGTAAGAGGAATCACCATAGCCTGTGGCGGCTTCTACGGTCCACAGGGCAGAGAACTCCGTGCCCCACTTGCCGACCCAGAGCTTAATCAGAAGATTGAAGCATTCGAGCATAAAGGCTTGCGTGTCAATAACTTTGAGATGGAGAGTTCAGCCCTAGCCGGTCTTTCCCTCCTCTTAGGTCATAAGGCACTCACCTGCTGCATGGTCATCGCCAATCGCCGTGCCCTCAGTGCCAACACAGGCTATAAGAGCACCATCGACAACCTCATCAAGGTTGTGCTCGATAGAATCTAGCCCCTTTGCAACAATACGCCCTGAACCAACGGTCACCGGCCGAAGGGAAAGGTAAAGGCAAAAACTCATTGCAGCAATACGCCCTGAAAGGGCAGAAGCTCCTAGCCCAGGGCAACACCCTGGGTTAAACAGCAAACAACCCTGTCGCCCTGAAAGGGCAAAAGCTTTAAAATAAACAAGAAAGAATGAAGAATCAAGAAGAATGTATCTGCGCCCTGGCAACCCCAGCTGGCGGTGCAATCGGAATCATACGACTCAGCGGCTCCAACGCCATTACCCTCACCGACAAAATCTTCCACTCTGCCAACGGCAAATCCCTGGAAGAAGCCAAACCCTACACCCTGCATTATGGAGAAATCAAGGATAAGGATGGCAACACCATCGATGATGTACTGGTGAGCGTGTTCCGTGCACCCCACAGTTATACAGGCGAGAATTCCACTGAAATTTCTTGTCACGGCAGCCGGTACATTCTTCAGCAGGTTCTCCATCGCTTTACGGAGGTAGGATGTCGCCAGGCAGAACCGGGCGAATACACCCGTCGTGCCTATCTCAACGGCAAGATGGACCTCTCGCAGGCAGAAGCAGTAGCCGACCTTATCGCCTCTACCAACAAGGCAACCCACAAGATGGCGCTCAGCCAACTGAAGGGTCACTTCAGCAACGAACTCTCCCTCCTGCGCGAAAAATTATTAAAGATGACTTCGCTCCTGGAACTGGAGCTGGACTTCAGCGACCACGAGGAACTGGAGTTTGCCGACCGCAGCGATCTCCAGGCACTAGCCGAAGAAATCAATCATAAGATAACCACCCTCGCCCACTCCTTCGAGACCGGCAACGCCCTGAAGCAGGGAGTAGCCGTAGCCATCGTAGGCAAGACGAATGTGGGCAAGAGCACCCTGCTCAACCGTCTGCTCCACGAGGAGAAAGCCATCGTGAGCGACATTCACGGAACCACCCGAGACGTAATCGAAGACACCACCCTCATCGACGGAATCACCTTCCGCTTCATAGATACGGCAGGAATCCGCAAGACGGATGATGTGGTAGAGAACATCGGAATAGAGCGCACCTTCCAGAAGATGGAAGAGGCGAAGATTGTAATCTGGCTATTGGATGAACAGCCATCGGTCTCAGAAATCGAGGAGATGAAGCAGAAGAACCAGGGCAAGAAGCTGCTGGTGGTATTCAATAAGATGGATAAACTTGAGAATGATAAACTTGCGTTCGATAAGTTCACCCATTCCTGCGGCTCAGATTCCAGCGAATCAGATTCCCCACTCTTCATCAGTGCCCGCACGGGCGAGAACGTTTCATCCCTGGAGCAGGCATTAGTAAAAGCCGCTGATATTCCGGAGATTACCGAGAACGACGTGATCATTACGAGTGCCCGCCACTACGATGCTCTTCTCCGTGCCCAATCTTCCCTCTCCCGTGTATTGGAGTCGATGGAAGCCGGAATGAGCGGCGACATCATCGCCGAGGATTTGAAAATGGTATTGGAAGAGCTGGGCGAAATCACCGGTGGCCAGATCAGCAGCCAGGAAACGCTGAACAACATCTTCAAGCATTTCTGCATCGGAAAGTAACCCCCTGGACAGCTCTAAAACGAACATTTTTATAACTGCTTGCAAGCCACCTACTTAGGTGGCTTTTTTTTCGTCTTAACACATTCCATTTGTAATTTGCTGAAACCAATATTTTGGTGTATTTTTGGCTCAAATTTCATTCGTGGCCCTCAATTCTGTGATCAAATGGAAAGGCAAAATTCTATTTTAGGACACCAATTGCAAAATCTGCAAACCTTTCCAGTGACCGACATTTCTCATGTTGGACACCATCATGAAAATTGCTGCAAAAACGTGAAAATTGCTGCAAAAGAATCCGGGGGACTCATAGGGTACTAAATAGCAAACAAAAATGAGGATTTTAAGAAAATGTGAGGTATGTGGTGAAGAGTTCATTGCTACCAAAATCACAAATAAGTATTGCTCCAAGAGGTGTGCTCGTGTTGTGCATCGGAAGAAAGAAGCCGAGAAAAAGAAAAAAGCAAGAGAAAGTAAGAAGGACGATGCTCAGAATTTGCAAAGTCTGGAAATCGCTTCTCGACCTTTCTTGACACCTTCAGATGTCGCATTTCTTCTTGGTGTTAGTGTTACTACTGTGTATCGATGCTTTTACTCTGGAACACTCAAAGCTGTCAGACTACGACGTAAGACATATGTTCGTCGTGAAGATCTTGATAAGTACTTTGAGGAAGCTGGTGCATACAAGAAGAAAAGCTATAAACGCAAAGATGACCAGGAGTATTATACTTTGCGTGAAATCATGGAGAAATATAATATCGGTCGCAAGGCCGTATGGGGACGCTGTGACCGTTTAGGCATTCCAAAAGTCTATGTAGGACGTAACACCTTCTTCAGTAAAAAGGCTGTTGATGCAAAGTTTGCAGACCTTCTTGAAGAAATCGATCTCGACAACTACTATACAATGGATCAGGTAATGGAGATGTATGGTATGACTCGAACTAACGCTATGAGTTTTGTTACCTATCACAAGGTACCAAGGGTAAACAGAAATGGTAAAGCCTATTACTCAAAGATACATATCGATAGTATCAAACAAAAAGGCAATGAGGTAGATCCGGACTGGTACACTTACGAAGAGATTTCAGAAAAGTATGGCTTAACAAAGGATCAGATTAGCTACACTCTTAAAAATTATGATGTAAGGACAGAGAAGCGAGGTAAGTTCACGATGATCTATAGAACCGACTTCGACAAGATTACTCAACAGCGAATGGGCAACACCAAGAAAGTTGAGAACCTGGATGGAACAGAACGTGTCATCTTCCAACCAAAAGCACAGGAGCGAGCATGTCCTCCTACACCAGAAGGATATTACTCAACTGAGGAGGTGGCAGAAATGTTCAAGATTACCATCAAGCATGTCGGTGTGATGACAAGAGAGAACAAAACTCCTAAAATAGCTCTTAAGAATTTCAACTTCTATGAGAAGAAGGCCATTGACATCCTGTATAATCAAAAGCATAAGTATGCGGATATAAATGACTGGATCACTCCTGAAGAGATGAGAGATACCTACAAGATGACGCATGACGCAGTACGTTCATTCATCCACAGGCATAAGATACCTTCAAAAGTTGAATATGGAGTAACCTACTATTCAAAGCAGCACATCCAGGCGCTGAAGACTGGATATTTCGAAGGAAGAGAACGCTACTATTCCGTAGAAGAAGCAATGAAGAAGTATGGAATGACAAAGGATATTGTTCATTATTACGTCAAGCATTACAAAGTCACTAAAGTAAAGAAGGGGCAATTCATGTTCTTTAGAAAAGAAGAATTCGACAGACTCATGGAAAAACGTTTCAAAAATGATGATTTGAAAACAGATTATACTGAATAGTATGATTTACTTTCTCTTTACTGCTGTCAATGTAGTATCATTTAAGAATTTTGCAAACGAATTTTATTAATCAATAGTTCGTTAATAATTCAATAATGTGCTAAGCAGCTATACGCTGTAAGCACGAGAGATTTTTGAAAATCTTGCTAATTAAAGTTCGGTTCGGGGTGTACCCACTTGCTTTAAAAATTCGTTTCACCAGATAAATGTTGGTCATCAGTGACTTGAATGAAGACATAGAATATTCCATTCCCATCTCCTTCATAGTTACCTTGGCAACATTTAGTGATGTGAACGAAGCATTGAAAGCAAAATCGAGTTTCCACTTATCGCGAGCCTGGCAGTCCATAAGACCAGTATAGCCTTTGGCGTCACGAAAGCAAAATTCGATCTGGAACCTGGTTCTATAATAAAGAAGTACCTCTTCACCCGAAAGTGAGGTGTCTGTAGAGAAGAATAGTTTCTTCTTGCCATTCGGTATCTGCCAGATGACAA
>OKUM01000120.1_pt1 | contig 56007 bp, 50 predicted proteins | sample 1606801 | NCBI WGS metagenome assembly OKUM01 (sample SAMEA3882546, study PRJEB24775) | human gut metagenome | biome: human-associated habitat; feature: intestine environment; material: feces | place: Netherlands | collected 2009/2010
GGCTCGGGGTGGGTATCGGCGTCGGCGTCGGCGTGGGCATGGGCTCCGGGATCGGCTGCGGCATCACGGGGGCAGGCTGCGGCTTTACAGGAGCCGGCTGCGGCCCGAGCGGTTCGTCACCCGCCAGGCAGCAGATCTCTGCCGTGCGTGCGTCAACGCTGCACACATAGTGATGCTCGCCGTCCGTGAGCACGAATTCCATGACCATCTGGCCGTCAATGAGCGTGAAGCGCATACTGGCCTGCGTAACGCTGTCCGCATCCAGACCGCAGCAGGCGAGCGCCGCATCCATGGCCTGATCATATGGGATATATGCGCCGGTGCTCGCAGCACCGATCGAGATCATGTTGCCAAGCGCCACCTGATTGGACGCCGCGAGAATGTTCAGGTCGTTGATCGGCAGCACCGCCAGCGCCTCGCCGGTGAGATCCTCCACCTGCGCGCTGATCTGCCGGATGAGCATCGCCTTTCCTGCACTGACGCCCATGGCAGCAGCGTCGGCCTCCAGCGCAGGATCCGGCTCCAGCACCTGCGCCAGGACAGCGGGAGCAAGCCCGCAGTCGCTCTGTGCATCCTCCACGGCGGAAGCCAGCCGGCTGCACAGACGCGCGTCGCCCTTGCCGGCCTCGACCGTGACGAGGATCGAGTTGGTATCCGCCGAGACATAGCCGTCTGCCTGCAGCTCGGCAACGATCGCATCGGCCGCCGTCTGCAGCGGCTGGTTGCGCAGCTCCAGCTCGTCGAGCACGACCTGCGCGTCGGCATTGCATGCGCGCACGGACAGGACACGGCCGAGCTTATTGACGGTCAGCTCAATACTGGGGTTCGCGTCCAGCGTTGCGACGCCGTCGGGCGTCTGAACGGCGTACAATCCGCCGCCGAGCACCGCCAGCAGAAACACTGCCGCCGCCGCGACCCAGCGCCGCCATGCGCCGCCGCGACGGCTGCGCTGCGGCAGCGGGACGACCGTTTCCGGCTTCGGCTGTTCAGCCGCCTGAACGCGGGCGAGGATCTTGTCCCAGGGATCCGGCGTCACGGCTGCGACATCATCACGCAGCTGCTGCAGCAGCTGCTCGTTGCACTTTTCCTGTTCAGTCAAGACCGTCACCCCCCATCGACGCGCGCAGCTTTGCCAGCGCGCGGTTGTAGCGCGAGATCGCCGTCGCCTGCGGAATGTCCAGCAGGTCGGCCACCTCCCTGTGCTTGAGGCCGGAGAGCGCGTGCAGCATCACGATCTGCCGCTCACTGTCCGTGAGCAGGCGCAGCACCTTATCAAGCACCATATGATTTTCCGTCTCCCGATAAGCGTTGTGCGGATCCTCCACATGAAACAGCTCATCAAAAGATATATTCTTATTTTCCGCCTTGCGCAGGCGCATAAGCGCCAGATTGCGCGCGATCGTCAGCAGCCACGCCATCGGCTTGCCCGACGGCTGATAGCTCGATGCTGACTGCATCACGCTCACGAATGTGTCCTGCATCACGTCCTCAGCCGCCGTCGGATCGCGCAGGATCGACAGAGCGAAACCGTAAACGGACGCGGACGTCTGGCGATACAGCACCTCGAGCGCGGCGGTGTCCCCCTCCGCAATGCGCAGGATCAGGCCGTCATCCGGTGGTCGCGCATCGGACGCACCTATATCGCTTGTGCGTTTGTCGTCATTTTGCATATTCGATTACCCCACATGAGTATAATGCCTGAAAACGAATTTTAATGCATAAAAATCTGTTTTCCGAAAAATTTTCTCTAAAAAAGTGTGTTTTTCGGCACTCCCATCCTCTTAACCGAATATTTTACGTGATAAAATGCGGTTTGTAAAGCGAGTGAACCATAAAAAACTGCATTTCCAACAGATTTTACCCTTCTTTTTTCGGTGTTGCCGTTACCTCAAGTGCGTGATTGAGCACCACGCCCAGAATGAGCAGCAGTCCGAACACATGAAACCAGAACAGCAGGATCACGACTGAGGCAAGCGACCCGTATACGAGTGAATACTTCGCGCTGTTGCCGATCAGCCATGAGAGCAGGATACTCATCACCACGATGCCGACGGCCGAAAACAGCGCACCGGGAAACACGCGGTGCGGCGTCCGGCGTGGTGTGGTGAGCCGGTAGAGCACAAGGATCATCATCAGCAAAATGGCAAACAGAACCAGAAAGCGCACCCAAGTCCACGACCAGATGATGCTCACGTGCGGCATGAGCGCATCGAGCCAGAGCAGAAAGCGCTTGCCCGTCAGCATGAGCAGGACGCATAGGTACAGCACCAGCAGAAACGCCACCGAGAAGGCGACGCTCACGACGGTGCTGCTCACGATGCCGAAGCGCTTATCGCCGTGGATCTCACTGACGATGGCGGCCATGGCGCGAAACGCCGCAGACGCGCTCGTGATCATGACAAAGAGCGCCGCAATAAACATGACCTGACTCGTGTTGCCGGACACATAAATGAGAAACTCCGACACGAGCGCCTGCGTCTCCCGCGGGAGCACGAGCGTCTCCACAATGCGCAGCACGGCGGTCGGGTCACGCAGGATGAGCGCAAGCAGGTCATACATGCAGATAATGACCGGAAACAGCGCCATGACCATGTAATAGGCGATCTCAGCCGCCGAACGCGTCACGCGGCGGGTCAGAAATGTGTCGGCCATGGTCGTGAGGACGCGGGTAATGCGCCAGTCTTTCAATCGACTGCCTCCTCTCGCAGAATACAAAAACCGCCTTCACAAGGAGCGAAGGCGGTTTTGGACAGATGATGAAGCTTACTTGGAGTTGAAGATCTTGAAGATGCTGTCAAACGGATCTTCCTCCGCGGGTGCGGCAGCATCCGCAGCCGGAGCGGCAGCCGGGGCAGCAGGTGCAGCGGCCGGAGCCGGAGCGGCAGCCGGAGCAGCCGTGGCCGCAGTCGCAGCGGCGGTGTACATACCGGCGGCAGGTGCAGCCGGAGCGGCAGCGGCGGCCGGAGCAGCCTCCGCCTGCGCCTTGCCCGGCTCGTCAAAGCCGGTGGCGATGACGGACACGCGGATCTCGTCGTCGAGCGAGGGGTCAAAGCTCGCGCCGAAGATGATGTTGGCATCCGGATGCGCAGCCTCCTGAACGAGGTTGGCAGCGGTTTCGACATCCTCCAGGCCCATATCCTCGGAGCCGGTGATGTTGATGAGCACGCCGCGCGCACCGTTGATCGACGTCTCCATGAGCGGGCTCGCAACGGCCATGCGGGCAGCGTCCTCCGCCTTGCCCTTGCCGGCGGCGCGGCCGACACCCATGTGGGCGAAGCCGGCGTCTTTCATGACGCAGGTGACGTCCGCAAAGTCGAGGTTGATGAAGCCGGTGTTCTTGATGAGATCGGAGATGCTCACGACGGCCTGACGCAGCACGTCGTCCGCGATCTCGAAGGCGTTGGCCAGCGTGACCTTCTGGTCGGTGGCGAATTTCAGGCGGTCATTCGGGATGATGAGCAGGGAGTCGACCTTGCCCAGCAGCTCGTTGATGCCGACCATAGCCTGATCCATGCGGCGCTTGCCCTCGAACTTGAAGGGCTTGGTGACGACGCCGACGGTCAGGATGCCGGCCTCGCGGGCGATGTCCGCGATCGTGGGCGCTGCGCCCGTGCCGGTGCCGCCGCCCATGCCGGCGGTGATGAAGACCATGTCGGCATTTTCCAGGCTCTTGGCGATGTTGTTGCGGCTCTCCTCGGCGCTGCGCTTGCCGACGTCGGGATCGCTGCCGGCGCCCTGACCGTGGGTCAGCTTCTCGCCGATCTGGATCTTCTGGTCTGCGCTGGAGACGGCCAGAGCCTGCTTATCTGTATTGACAGCCACGTACTCAATTCCCTGAGTGCCGGACTTAACCATGCGGTTTACGACATTGTTGCCGGCCCCGCCAACACCAACGACCTTGATGGTGACGACATTTTCCGGACCGGACTCGGTAGCAAAGGACATATTCGGTTCCTCCCTGTTGTTTCTATTTGTATCAGCGCTCGGCGCGTGTGCGCTCTGAGGGCCGTTTCTTGGCGGATTTCGCTTTTGTCTGTTCTTATTCTTTCCCATTTTATATCGTTTTCCTTATCAGGTCAATCTTTTTTTGTGAACATTCAGCCGGGGCTGAAATGCGCGCGCTTGTCGATCGACAGATCGATGGTGCCGGTATCACCGGCCGTGAGCTGCGATATGGCGCTCTGGAGCATGCCGAATTTATACTCGACATTCTCGTTTGCACCGAGGCGCACCGTGAACCGCCCGTCATAGAGAAAGCTCGGGCTCGCCGCGTCCGAAAGGTCGATCACCGTGACCTTGGACGCCATGTCGCGCGTGAGCAGCTGCCCGAGGATCGCCGCAAGGTACGTGACCTTCGGCGCGTCGGCGTCGCCGGCGTTGAGCACCTCGCCGACCTTCGGTTCCACCGGCGTGATGCCGTCGATACGGGCGAGGCCGGTCAGCTCGCTGTCCGTGACGGACTTGAGCAGCTTGCAGTTCTGGTCAACGACCCAGTAGCCGTCGTCCGCCTTGACGTAGGCCATGGCGCTGCTCTCCTGGATCGTAATGGTGACGCGGTTCGGCAGGGCGCGCGTGACCTTTGCTTTGTCCACATAGGGAAGCTTGCTGAAGATGCGGCTGGCCGCCGAGAAACGGTTGATGAAAAAGAGATTGTCGCCCTTGCCGATGCCCGAGGCGTCAACGACCTCCTCGGCCGTGTAGATGGAGTTTCCGACGACCTCGACCTTCGAGACGCGGAAAAACACGCTCATCCCCAGCACGAGCGCCACGCAGATCAGCAGGAAGATCAGCGGCTGCAGCAGCGATCTCCCCCGCCCTGCGGACGGACGGCGCACACGGCGCGCACGGCGCTGCCGGGGCTGCCGGGGCTGCTTCGATTGTTTCATAGGCAGAGATTCCTTTCACCGCGGCGCGGCACAGCGCACGTCAGCGCCCAGCGCCGACAGGCACGCGTCAAAGCGGTCGTACCCGCGGTCAATATACCCGTCGTCGAGAAGCTCGGTCGCGCCCTCGGCGCAAAGCCCGGCCACGAGCATGGCCGCGCCGCCGCGCAGGTCGCTTGCCGTGAGCGGCGCGCCGGTGAGCCGCTCGACGCCGGTGACATACGCCACACGGCCCTCGATGCTGACGGCTGCGCCCAGACGCCGGAATTCCTCGGCATGACGGTAGCGGTTGGTAAAGATGTTTTCGGTGAACACCGTGGTGCCCTTTGCCCGCAGGCAGGCCGCCATGAGCGGTGGCTGCGCATCCGTGGGAAAGCCCGGATACGGCTGCGTGACGACCGGGCGCGGCGCCGTGAGCTGCCCATCCGATGACAGGCGCACGGCAGACGCCGTTGTGATTATAGCACATCCCGCCTCAGAAAGCGAGTCAAGAACGGTCGAAAAGTGTGCCGGATCTACATCCTGCAGCTCCACCTCGCCGCCGCAGGCAGCGGCAGCGCACAGGATCGTCGCTGCGACGATGCGGTCGGGCATGATCGTGTGCTCGACAAACGGCCGCGGCCGGAAGCCGCCGACCGTGACCGTGGACGTGCCCGCGCCGGAAATGTCCGCGCCGAGCTTGCGCAGGTAGCATTGCAGGTCGGCGATCTCCGGCTCACGCGCGGCGTTGCAGATGACCGTCTCCCCCGCGGCGGCGCAGGCGGCAAGCATGGCGTTTTCCGTCGCGCCGACGCTCGGAAACGGCAGCAGGATGCGCCGTCCCTGAAGTGCGTGCGCCCGGCAGATGATGTCGCCGCCGCGCTCCGTGACCTCCGCACCGAGCGCGCGCAGCGCGTCCAAGTGCAGGTTCACCGGCCGCGGTCCGAGCTCGCACCCGCCCGGCATGGACAGACGCGCCGTGCCGAAGCGCGCGAGGATCGCGCCGAGAAAGATGACCGACGAGCGCAGCTCCCGCATGAGTGCGTGCGGGATGAAATCGCAGTGCATCCCGCGCGAATCGATGCGCACCGTGTCCCCGTCGCGCACCGCCGTGCAGCCGAGATGCTGCAGGATGCGCAGCGTGGTCGTCACGTCCCGCAGATCGGGCACGTTGTGCAGAACCGTCTCACCTCCGGAGAGCACCGACGCCGCCATGATCGGCAGCACCGCATTCTTGGCGCCCTGCACCCGCGTACTCCCGGTCAGCCTGTTTCCGCCGTAAATGTGCCATATGCTCATGATCTTTCCTCCGCACAGCAAATTCATGCCATCCTATGCAGAGAAACGCGAAGTTGTCATTTTGTATGCCGGTCCGCCAGCTCAAGCACCAGATCGGCAATGCGTTCGGCGGCATCGCTCACGCCGGCGGCGCGCATATTGTCCGCCATCTGCGCAAGCTGTGCGGGGTCTGCGAGCAGGTCGCTGACGAGGTTATACAGGTCGTCCGCCGTGAACGACCCTTCGAGCAGCACCTTTGCGCCGCCGGCGCGCTCGAGCACGCGCGCGTTGCGCTCCTGATGGTTGTTCGTGACGTTCGGCGACGGGATGAGCACGGCGGGCTTGCCGATGCACGTGAGCTCGGCGAGCGTGGACGCGCCCGCGCGGCACAGCACAAGATCGGCCGCGTCCATCACCAGCGGCATATCGTAGATGTACGGCCGCACGTCCATGCCGTGTGCCGCGAGATCGGCCGGGCACTTTTCCAGCAGCGCCGTGTGCATCTTCTCATAGCCGTTGCGCCCCGCCGAGTGGATGAGCGAAAACGGTGCGCCCGTCACGGCGGCGCGGGTGATGAAGGCCGTCATGATCTCATTCATGTATGACGCGCCGAGCGACCCCCACACCGACACGACCAGCGGCTTTTCGGGATCGAGCCCGAGCTGGCGCTTGGCCTCCGCCTTGGAGCAGGCCGTGAACGCGCCGCGCACCGGCGTGCCGGTGACGACGACCTTGTCCTGCTCGCTGTAGTGCTGCTTGCTCTCCTCGAAGCCGACCAGAATACGGTCGACCGCTCCGGCAAGCATCTTCGTCGTCAGGCCGGGTACGGCGTTGGACTCATGCACGATGGCCGGAATGCCGAGCTGCGCCGCCGCCTTGAGCACGGGGTAGCACACATAGCCGCCCGTGCCGATGGCGACATCGGGCTTGAAGTCCTCAATGATCTTGCGCGCGTCCTTCGTTGCCTGCCGCGCATTGTGCAGCGAGCGGAAGTTGTACGCGATCTCCGAGGGCTTGAGGCTGCGGTGGATATTCGTGACCTCCACGGTCACGATATCATAGCCCGCACGCGGAACAAGGTCCGTCTCCATCTTGCCGTTTGCGCCGACGAAGAGGATGCCGCAGTCGGGCATCCGGTCGCGCAGAACGCCCGCGACCGCGAGCGCGGGGTTGATGTGGCCTGCGGTACCGCCGCAGGTAAAGAGAAAATTCATAGTCAGTCCCTCCCGGAATATCGAAACTCAGGCGGCGTGCGCCGCCGAGACAGCTTACAAGGTTCGGATGCTACCGCGCTTTTTTCGTCGGAATGTCGCGCGATATGCTCAGAATAATGCCCATTTCACCGAGCTGCATCAGCAGCGCCGTGCCGCCGTAGCTGAAAAACGGCAGCGAGATGCCGGTGCATGGGATGAGATTTGTGACGACCGCGATGTTCAGAAACACCTGGATCGACAGCAGCGTCGTGATGCCGACGCCGACGAGAAAGCTGTAGCGGTCGGGCGAGTGCGCAGCGATCCAATAGCCGCGGCAGATGAGCAGCGCGAACAGGATCAGGATCGCGACCGCGCCGACATAGCCAAGCTCCTCGCAGACGATGGAAAAGATGTAGTCATTGTGCTCCTCCGGCAGGTAGAGATACTTCTGCCGGCTCTGGCCGAGGCCGAGCCCGAGAAAGCCGCCCGAGCCGATGGAATACAGCGACTGCACGATCTGATATCCGGCAGCGCTCGTGTCGGCGAACGGATCGCGCCACGACACAATGCGCTTGTGCACATAGGGCACGAACTTGCCCGCGATCAGCAGCAGCGCGCCCGCGCCGCCCATGCCGATGAGCAGGTACGAGAGCTTGATGCCGCCGACAAACATCATCACGATCGCCAGCGCCATGATGATGATCGACGCCGACAGATGCGGCTCGAGCATGAGCAGGATGACGATGCCGCCGGTGATGACCATGAACGGCACAACGCCGTAGCGGATCGTCTGCATCTGGTCTTTGTATGTGCAGATCATGCTCGAGAAAAACAGCACGACCGCAATCTTTGCGATCTCCGACGGCTGAAACGTCGTAAAGCCGAGACTCAGCCACCGGCGCGCGCCGCCGCCGACCACGCCGATGTGCGGGATCCAGACGATGGCGAGCAGGAAAATGCTCACGCCCAAAAGCAGCAGCGACCAGCGGCGGTACGTCGCCATGCGCACGTTGGAAAACAGGATCATACCCACGACGCCGGCCACGGCGAAGCCCGCCTGCCGGACGAAATAATACGTCGGCGACTTACCCTGCGCATAGGCGCGGGCAAAGCTCGACGAGAGCACCATGATGACGCCGATCGCCAGCAGCAGCAGCGTGAGCACGAAAAACGGCAGGTCAAAGCTGCCGCGCTTTGCCCCGGCAGCCGCCCCTGTCCGGCGCGCAGGAAGTCTCAAACCGGATATATTCATGAACGCACCTCCCTGCGCCGCGGCGCGCTCACGCACCGAAGCGGTGGAACACGCCAATAAACGACAAAACTGCAAACAGCACCGTCACGCCGGCAAACAGCGCCACGATCTGCTTTTCCTTCCACTTGTGGCCCGTCCAGCCGCCCATCTCCAGATGGTGGTGGAACGGGGACATCCTGAACACGCGCTTGCCGTGCGTGAGCTTGAAGTAGCCGACCTGAATGATGTCCGAGAGCGCCTCGACGATGTACATGATGCCGACCGTCACGAGGATGAGCGGCATATCGTAGGCGAAGGCCAGCGCCGCGACCGCGCCGCCGAGAAAGAGCGAGCCCGTGTCGCCCATGAACACCTTGGCCGGATTGAAGTTATAGATCAAAAAGCCCAGCAGGCCGCCGGCGATGCCGGAGGCGAACACGCCGAGGGACAAAAACCGCTCGCCCCAGAGAATGGACAGCACGGCAAAAAAGATGCACACCGGCATCGTCGTGCTCGCGGCGAGACCGTCCACGCCGTCGGTGAGGTTCACGGAGTTGACCGTGCCGACGATGACGAAGGCGGCGAAGATCACATACAGCGGCTCGGAGATGGCCACGGTCGTGTTCCAGAACGGGATGTAGAGACTGTCGAGCGCGACATAGCCAAAGCGGCGCATGAGGAAAATGAACGCCACGGCCGCCGCCAGCTGCAGCAGGATCTTCTTGCCGGCCGTCAGGCCGAGATTCTGCTTTTTCTTGAGCTTTTCATAGTCGTCCAGAAAGCCGATCGCACCGAACACGAGCGCGAACGCCAGGCAAAACAGGTGGCCGTATTCGCCCTCGGCCATGCAATCAAAGCCGACCGACAGGCACACGACCGCGATCGCGGCGATGAACATCAGTCCGCCCATGGTGGGCGTGCCCTGCTTAGACATATGCCATGTGGGGCCGTTTTCCTTAATGCTCTGGCCCGCCTTGATCCGTTTGAGATACGGGACCAGGAAAAATCCGACGACGGCCGACACCGCAAACGCGATGACGAACGCCAGTATCAGCTTCAGTGTCATTTTTCTTTCTCTCTCTTCCTCTTGTCGAGTATTTCGGCGACGATCTCGCGCTCATCCATGTGCACCTTCGTCTTGCCGATGATCTGGTAATCCTCATGGCCCTTGCCACAGAGGATGATCACATCGCCCGGGCAGTGATTTTCGATCGCATAGGCGATGGCCTCGCGCCGGTCGGGGCGCACGACATAGGGCGTGTGCGTCTCCTTGAGACCGGGGAGAATGTCGGCAATGATCGCCTCCGGGTCTTCCGTGCGCGGGTTGTCGCTCGTGACGATGACGAAATCCGCCTTCTGACCTGCGATGCGTCCCATCTTCGGGCGCTTGCCGCGGTCGCGGTCTCCGCCGCAGCCGAAGAGGAACACCAGCCGCGCGGGCGCAAACTCGCGCACCGTCGTGAGGATGTTGTCGATGGCGTCGGGCGTGACGGCGTAGTCGATAAGGATGGTATAGTCCCCGTCGGTCTCGAGCGGCTCGGCGCGCCCCTTGACGGGCTTTGCCGTATCGAGCGCGGCCGCGCAGTCATCGAGCGAGATGCCGAGCGCGCGCGCACAGGCGATGACGCTCAGCGCGTTGTAAACAGAGAACATGCCGGGGATGCCGAGGCGCATGCGCGCGATCGCATCACCGCTCATGGCGACAAAGCGCACGCCGGACGCGCTCAGGCGGATATCCTTGGCCACAAGATCTGCGTCGTTGCGCTTGGCGGAGTAGGTCTGCATCGGGCACTTGGCGCGCTCGAGCATGACGTGCGCCCAATCATCGTCGGCGTTGACGATGCCGATGTCGCTCTGCGCAAACAGCAGCGCCTTGGCCTCTGCATAGGCCTCCATGGTCTTATGGAAATCCAGATGATCCTGTGACAGGTTGGTGAAGATGCCCACGCGGAAGCGGACGCCCTCCACGCGGTGCAGCACGAGTGAGTGCGACGACACCTCCATGACCGCATGCGTGCAGCCGGCATCGACCATCCGGCGCAGGAGCTTTTGCAGCTCATATGTGTCCGGCGTGGTGTGCTCGGTGTGCAGCACCTCGTCGCCGATGATGTTCGCGTTCGTGCCGATCAGGCCGACCTTCGTGTGCAGGCACTGCTCGAGCATGTGCTTGATGAGCGTGGTGACGGTGGTCTTGCCGTTGGTGCCGGTCACGCCGATCATGGTCAGCTCACGCGACGGGTTGCCGAAGAATTCGCAGCAGATGCGTGACAGCGCAAGACGGCTGTCGGCCACGAGGATATACGGGATATCGACCTCCGGCTTCTTCTGGCAGAGCACGACGGCCGCGCCGCGCGCGACGGCTGCGCCGATGAAGCGGTGGCCGTCGGACTCATACCCGCAGACGGCGGCAAACAGGTCGCCGGGCTGCGTGGTGCGCGAGTCAAAGCTGATATCCCGAACGTCCAGCTCCGGATCGGCGGTGCATTCGCACACGTCCAGAACGGACAGCAGTCGCTTGAGTTTCATAAGGGTACCTCCGTTTGTTCGTCAGTATCTGCCCAGCATGCTCGAATCACTCGTCACGAGCGTGACCTCCACGACCGTGCCGTGATCCAGCTGCGTGCCGGCTGCCACGGTCTGGCCGGAGACGATCTGTGCGGTGTCCGTGATGGAGCTGTTGGTCTTGATATACAGGCCCAGCGCGGCCATGCGGTCGCGGGCCGTCTGATAGCTGAGATTGGTCAGGTCGGGCATGGTCTCCTTGTCGGCCGAGGGCTCCTTGCCCGCATAGAGCAGGATGGTGCTGCCGCTGGCGACGACCGCGCCGCTGCCCGGAAGCTGCGCCGTGACCGTGCCGCCCTCGCCGTAGACGCGCGCCTGCAGGCCGACCTCCTCGAGCGCGGCCTTCGCCTGCTCGACGGACAGGCCGGTCACATTCGGCACGGTCTTATCCATGTACGTCTTTTCCGTCTCGGAATACGACGGCTCCACGCCGAGGTACGGCAGGATGTCCGCCATCATTTTGCCGACGGTGGGCGCAGCCATCTGGCCGCCGCTGATGTAGATGCCGGTGCTGCTGCTCGGCGTATCGAGCAGCACGAGGATAACGATCTGCGGATCGTCCGCCGGAGCAAAGCCGATGAATGAGACGATGTATTCCTTCGCGCCGCCGGCCGCATCCTGCGCGACCTTTTCCGATGTGCCGGTCTTGCCGCCGATGCGGTAGCCGGCGACATAGGCGTTCTTACCGGTGCCGTCGACGGGATCGCCGACGACCTGCTCCAGGATCTGGCGCACGGTGGTGCTCGTCTGCTCGCTCACGACCTGGCGCACCACGGTCGGCGAATTGGACACGACCGCTTCCCCGTCGCCATTGACGATGCTCTTGACCACATACGGCTTCATGAGATAGCCGCCGTTGACGCAGGCGCTGACCGCCGTGATAAGCTGCAGCGGCGTGATCGTAAACGTCTGGCCGAACGAAGCCGCCGCGAGCTGCGAGAAGTTTTCGGGATCGTAGAACGTGTTCTGGCTCCACCAGATGCTGCCGCTCTCGCCGGACAGGTCGATGCCGGTCTTGGCGGTGAGGCTGCTGTCGACGTTGTTGGTCAGATTCAGGAAGCCGAACGCTTCGGCGTATTTGTAGAACGTGCGCGCGCCGACAAGCTGACCGATCTGCACGAGTGCGACGTTGCACGAGTGCTGCATGGCCTGCGTGAGCGTCTGGCTGCCGTGACCGGCCGTCTTCCAGCACTTGACCGGATCGGTACGGCCGAGCACGGGGATGCTGCCGCCGCAGTAAAACGACGAGCTCTCGCTCACCACGCCCTCCTCGAGCGCCATGGCCAGCGTGATGATCTTGAACGTCGAACCGGGCTCATAGGTGTCTGAGAGCGCCTTGTTGCGCCACTGCTTTTGCTGCGCGGCAGTCAGCAGCTCCGAGCGCTTGTCGGGGTCAGTCTCGGCGTCAATGGCCTCCTGATCCTTGTCGCTGACCTTCTGGTAGTTGTTCAGGTCAAAATTCCCGAGCGAGACCATGCCGAGGATCGCGCCGGTGCTCGGGTCCATGGCGATGGCGGCCGCGCCGTTTTGCACGTCGTAGTCCTCGACCGCCTGCTGCAGGTGCTTTTCGAGGTAATACTGGATGGTCGCGTCGATGGTCAGGTTCATGTCGTTGCCCTTCGTCTCGTCGTAATAATCCTCGTAATTGACAAAGAGCATATCCGTGCCGCGGTTGTCCGTTGCGCGGATGATGCGGCCGGTGCTGCCGGTGAGGTAGCTGTCATAGCGCTGCTCAAGGCCGTAGCGCCCCTCGTTGTCCTGCCCGACAAAGCCGATGACGTGCGCGGCCAAGCTGCCGTAGGGATAGTACCGCTTGGTATCCGGCTCGATCTTGACGCCGACGAGCTTTTTCTCTTTTTTGAACGCGCGCACCTTTTCCGATACGTCCGGCTCGACCTTGCGCTTGACGACCTCATACCAGCGGTCGGTGTTTTTCGTCATGCTCAGGATCTTATCATAATCGACGTCGAGAATCTCGGAAAGTTCTCGCGCGATCAGCTGCGGGTCCTCGTTGTTCTTTGCAATCTCGGCCGGGCTGATGAAGATCGTGTCGACCGAGGCGTTCATGGCCAGGATCTTGCCGTTCGTGTCATAGATCGCGCCGCGCGAGGCCGTGATCTCCGTCTCGCGTACCTGCTGGTCGATTGCCATTTTTTCATACTCGTCATGGTGTATGATCATGACGCTGAACAGCTTGATACCAAGGACAGCAAATGCAAGGATGCCGCACACAATCAAAAGCAGGCGTGTGCGGCGGAGCATCATGATATTCGGTGTTTTGGTACTTGCTCGAAAGGGCACGCGGTTATCCCGGCGCCCGGAAGTTTCATTCGCCATGTCTGTCTCCTTGTTTCTGCGGGGATGGTACTATCATACAGGCTGGCTCATCGAAAATATTCCACAATGGAGGTGAGGAAATCGCCGAAACGGTCAGCAAGGCTCAGCGGCTCTGCCGCGGTCTGGTCCAGAACCACCGCCGTATCCGCGGCGTCGCTGCTGCTGATGTAGTAGAGCTGATCGCTGCGCGGCTTTTGCATACCGAGCTCATGGATGGCGTAGTCCTCGATCTCCGTGAGGTTGAACGCGCTCTCATAGTCGATGCGCAGACGCGTCTGCTGCTCCTGCAGCTCGGCGTACTGATCCTCCAGCGCCGACACCTGCGCCGACGCCTGCGAGAGCTGCACGCGCGCGACGAGCGAAAAGACGATCAGCACGGCGGCAATGGCAAAGCCGAGCACCGCCATCGGGGCGATCGCCTGCTTGGGCCTCGGTGCGGACTCCGGGACGACGGTCTCCGTCGGCCGGGGGGCATGCGGCAGATCTACCGGAGCGGTACTGTACAGGTACTCCTCCGCAGCCGTGCTGCGCAGGTCATACGCCGCGTTGCCGTCCATGCGCGCTGTATTCCGTTTTCTCGAAGCGGGAGATGCCATGACGGATTCCTTTCTCAGACACGCTCCGCGACACGAAGTTTCGCGCTGCGGGCGCGGGGGTTGGATGCGAGTTCCTCCTCACCGGGCAGGATCGGCTTGCGGGAGACGCTGCGCAGCGTCTGCACAAAGCCGCAGGTGCACACCGGCGCCTCGCGCGGGCAGGTGCAGCCGTGCTCCCGCCGGGCGATGCCGGCCTTGACGATCCGGTCCTCGAGGGAATGGAAGCTGATGACGCACAGCCGCCCGCCGGTGCGGAGCTTATCGGGTGCGGTGTCCATCATCTCGCGCACCGCCGCCAGCTCATCGTTCACGGCGATGCGGATCGCCTGAAAGCTGCGCTTGGCGGGATGCTGCTTTTCGCGCAGCGCCGCGCCCGGCATGGCCGAGCGGATCACGTCGACCAGCTCCATCGTGGTCGCGATCGGCTGCTGCGCCCGGGCGCGAACGATCGCCCCGGCGATGCGAGGCGCGTAGCGCTCCTCGCCGTATTCATACAAAATGCGCTTGAGTTCACCCTCCGGCCACTCGTTGACAACGTTCCATGCGCTCAGCCCCTCGGTCGCGTCCATGCGCATATCGAGCGGCGCGTCGTGCATGTAGGAAAAGCCGCGCTCCGACTCGTCGAGCTGCGGCGAGGAGACACCGAGGTCAAAGAGCATGCCGTCCACGGCGTCGATGCCGAGACGGTCAAGAATGGCGGCCGCGTCGCGGAAGTTGCCGTGCACGAGCTGCACACGGTCTCCAAACGGCGCCAGACGCGCACCGGCGCGCTCGATGGCCGTCTCATCGCGGTCAATGCCGATGAGCTTTCCGGTCGTGAGGCGCGCGGCGATCTGCTCGGAGTGGCCGCCCATGCCGAGCGTACCGTCGACATAGATGCCGTCCGGCCGGATATTCAGATTATCAATACACTCGTGCAGCAGCACGGAGACATGCAGGGCGTCCATCAGAAATCCAACTCCTCCATCACGGCGGCGATGTTCTCCGGCAGCGCCTCAAGCGGGCAGATCTCGTCCCAGCGCGCGCTGTCCCAGAACTCCGCGTGGTTGTTGCTGCCGACCACGGTGACGCTCTTGGTGAGACCCGCAAATTCACGCAGGTGCTGCGGCAGGAGGATACGCCCCTGCCCGTCCAGCTCGCAGCGTGCGGCATACGCGAACAGCGGACGCATCTTGCGCTGCTGCACGTTGGTCATGGCCGCCACCCTGCGGGCGACGTCGTCCCAGTTTTCCTGGCTGTAAGCAGACAGGCACTTCTCGGGCGAGATCGTCACATAAAACGTTTCGCCGAGTTCTTCGCGGAGCTTGGCCGGGATGAACAGACGGCCTTTGGCGTCCAGCGTGTGCTGATAGATACCGGTCATGCTGCATCCCCCCTTCTCCGGAATCGTGCACCTACGCACCTCTTGCGTGGGGTTTTGCGCCCTTTTAAACCACTTCGCCCCACACGGTATCCTCATTATAGTGGCAAGACGGAAAAATTGCAAGGAGAAATTCCCGCCCATTTCTTGCAATTTCCGACATTTCTGGCGATTCGACCGTTGTTTTCCCGGTCACAAGGCTTTGCGTTTCGCGCCGAAAAAAGGAAATGGCGGCACAAGATATGCCGCCAAACCGGGAAAAAGCACCCGCCGGGAACACCGGGAGCGCATTGTGTGGGAAAAATTTTCGGCAAAACGCAAAACCGCCGCCGGATGCTCCGGCGGCGGTTCAGGTGTGCGGTTAAGCGGCAGTCAGTTGACTTCCTCATCCAGCGGCGCATCGTCCTCGAAGTGGATCTCGGGCTGACGCGCAGCGGGTGCTGCAGCGGGCGCTGCGGGCGCGGCCGTGCTGCCGGCGACGCCCTGAAACGCGGCGTGTGCCTGCTGCACGCTGCCGAGCGCGGCGGAGATCGCCTCCTCCGTGCGGCGCAGCGCATCCACGCAAAACTGGCTCGAGGCCTGACGCAGTGCATCGGCCTTGGCCTGCGTGGAGGCGAGCATCTCGTTGCTGCGTGCCTTGGCAATGCGCACGATCTCCTGATCGTTCACGAGCGCGCGGGCGCGCTCCTCTGCCTGATTGCGGATGCCCTCGGCCTCGCGTTTGGCGTTGTTGATGAATTCGTCGCGGGCGGAGACCAGACGCTTCGCCTCGGAAAGCTCGACCGGCATGGCGGTCTTGATCTCATCGAGGATCTCGAGAACCTGGTCGCGCTCGACGATGCACTTTTCGTTGCCGAGCGGCACGCCCCATGCCTCCGACACCATGGTATAAAGCTGGTCAATCAGTTCCATGACTTCGTTGTCCATTTTGTTTCCTCCCAAAGCGTGTTTCCGGCAGAGCCGGTCAAAACTTCCCGGATCCAATCATTCGCTGCGCATGGCGCGCGCACGCACGTCCTCGATGATCTCACACGGTACAAACGGTGTCAGATCCGCACCGTAACCGGCGAGCTCCTTGACGACCGACGAGCTGAGAAACGTGTACTTCTGGCTGGCCGTCAGGAACATGGTGTCGAGCTCCGGATTGATCTTCTTATTGATGAGCGCCATCTGGAATTCGTTTTCAAAATCCGTATTGGCGCGCAGGCCCTTGACGATCACCGCGCCCTCCGGGAAAGTCTTGGCGTACTCGGCGAGCAGGCCGTCAAACGTGTCCACCGCCACATTCGGGAAGCGGCCGATGACGCGGTGCGCCAGCGCCACCCGCTCCTCGCGCGTAAACATGGGGTGCAGTTTCCCGGCGTTGGGCATGATGCACACGACGACGCGGTCGAAAATCGTGGATGCGCGGCGGATGATGTTCAGGTGACCGAGGGTGATGGGGTCAAAGCTGCCGGGGTAAATCGCTGTTTTCATGCGTGGGTTCCCTTTCCGTAGAGCGTGAGCTTGATCTTGCCGTAGCTGCGCTCCGTAAGCAGATAATATGGCTGAGGGAGCTGCGGGAGCTCCTTTTCACGGCGGCTTTCACACACGATGATGCCGCCCTCAGCTAATATATCAAACTGTACAACATTTGCAAGTGCTTTGTCAAGTAATCCCGTATCATACGGCGGATCGAGAAAGATCAGGTCGAATTTCCCGCACGTGCGCAGGTAGCCGAGCGCCTCCCCCTGCACGACGTCGCCCTGCAGACGGCAGTGCGCGAGGTTGGTGCGCACGAGCTGCACGGCCGCGCGGCTCTCATCGACGAACACGGCGCTGCGTGCACCGCGGCTGAGCGCCTCAATGCCGAGCTGACCGGTGCCGGCAAAGAGGTCGAGCACGCGCCGTCCCTCGATGTCGAACTGGATGAGGTTGAACATGGACTCCTTGACATTATCGGTCGTGGGACGGGAAGCCATCCCCTCCGGCTCGCGCAGCTTACGGCCGCGCGCCGTACCTGTGATCACACGCATGGCGATTCTCCTTTCGGGTGATAGTGATCGTAGACCGCGCGGGCGACGCCCGCCGGAACGGCCGCGCACAATGCCTCATACGAGGCCGCGCGGATGGCCTTGACGCTGCGGAATTCGCGCAGCAGCGCGTTGCGCCGCTTCTCGCCCACGCCGGGGATCTGATCGAGCTCGGACGCAAGGCTCTCGCGCCGCAGCCGGCGCTGATAGTCGATGGAAAAACGGTGCGTCTCCTCCTGGATCGTGCCGATGAAGGAAAAGACCGCCGGATTTGCGGCGATGCCGATCTCGTGCCCGCCGGGCGTGATGAGCGCACGCGTGCGGTGGCGGTCGTCCTTGACCATGCCGAACACCGGCACGGACAGAGCGAAGCCGTCGAGCACCGCCTGCGCAACGCTCGCGTGCTCCGCGCCGCCGTCGATGAGCAGCAGATCCGGCAGCGGGCAAAAGCCCGGGTCGCCGTCGAGATAGTGCTGAAAGCGGCGCGTGAGCGCCTCATGCATGGCGCCGTAGTCGTTTTGTCCGTCCGTCGTGCGGATGCGAAACTTCCGGTAGTCGGACTTGCGCGGCCGCCCGTGCTGAAACACGGTCATGCCGGCGACGATGCCGCTGTCGCCGAGGTTGGAGATGTCAAACGCCTCAATGCGCTCGGGCGGCGCATCAAGCTCGAGCGCGCGCTGCAGCCATTCGAGCGTTTTGAGGCTGCGCTGCGCCTTGGTCGTTGCGATGAGGATCTCCTCGCGCGCGTTTTTGTCCGCCATCTCCGTCAGGCGGCACTTGTCGCCGCGCTGCGGCACGGCGAGCGTGACCTTGTGCCCCGCCGCCTCGGTGAGCAGCTGCTCGAGCGCATCCTGCCCCTCGAGCGGGCACGGCAGCAGCACCTGCCGCGGATACGCGCCGCGGCTCTCGTAATACTGCTGCACGAGCGCGGCAAGTGCCTCACCGTCGGGCTCCATCGGCTCTTCAAGGAAGGATTTGTCCTTGTCCGTGAGGTTGCCGTCGGTAAAGTGCAGCACGGTGAAGCAGCACTTTGCCCCGCGCGCAAAGCCGACGGCGTCCGTGTCGGCGTAAGCCGTGGCGATGACGCGCTGGTGGTTTTTCAGCCCCTCGATGGCGCGAAGCCGGTCGCGCAGCGACGCCGCATATTCAAACCGCAGCGCCTCGGCCGCGGCCTGCATCTGCTCGGTCAGCTCGGCAGTCAGCTCCGCCGTGCGCCCGTCGAGGATCATCTCCGCCTCGCGGATGGCCTGCAGATACTGCGCACGTGTGACGTCCTTCAGGCAATAGCCTGCGCAGGTGCCCATGTGGTAATTCAGGCACGGGCGGGCACGCCCGATATCGCGCGGGAAACGGCGCGTGCACGTCGGCAGGCGCAGCGTTTTGCAGACGGTATCGATGATCTCCGCCGTCATGCTCCGCCCGCCATACGGACCGAAGTATTTCGCGCCGTCCTTTTCCGTGCGGTTGACGAGCGAAAACGTCGGGTACGGCTGCGTCACATCCAGACGCACAAAGGGATAGCCCTTATCGTCCTTGAGCAGGATGTTGTATTTTGGCTTGTGCAGCTTGATGAGCGAGTTTTCGAGCACGAGCGCCTCGAATTCGGACTGCACGACGATGACATTGAAATCCGCAACGTGCGCGACCATGGCCGCCACCTTCGGCAGGTGCTCGCCGCGAAAATAGCTCGTGACGCGGTTTTTGAGTGCTTTTGCCTTGCCGATGTAGATGACCTCACCGTGCTCGTCGAGCATGATGTACACGCCCGGCAGCAGTGGGAGCATATTGGCCTTTTCGCGCAGCTGTTCGGGTCGGAGTTTTTCCATAGCGTTCTCCTGCTGTGCCGAAAAATCTGCGGTCAGGAAAACAGGGGCGTGCTGTAGACACGCCCCTGTTTCGGTTTCATGTTGTCGGGTTCACTCGGAGAAATCGGAATTGATCAGCGCCGTCAGGGTGTCGATCGCCTCCTGCTCGTCTGCGCCGTCCGCCACGAGGGTGACCGTCGTGCCCTTGACGATGCCGAGCGACAAAACACCGAGAAGGCTCTTGGCGTTCACGCGTCTCTCGTCTTTTTCGATCCAGATGCTGCTCTTGAACTCATTTGCCTTCTGGATGAAGAAAGTCGCGGGCCGTGCATGGAGTCCCACCTGGTTGTTGATGACTGCTTCTTTCGTGATCATTTATCTCCACTCCTTATGCACAATTATGCTTGTTTTATCTTATCAAAAACGCCCTGCATCGTCAACCGGTTTTCGGTTTTTCGTTGCTTTGCACAGCGTTTTTTCGCCGTATTTTTCCGCTTTTATTTCAGTTCGACAACGGTCACGCCGCTCTCACCCTCGCCATAGCGCCCAAGGCGGAAGGACTTGACGGCCTTATTTCTGCGCAGCGACTGCTGCACGGCGGCACGCAGCGCGCCGGTGCCCTTGCCGTGGATGATCGTGACCTTCTCGAGCTTGGCCATGACGGCGTTATCGAGGAAGCGCTCGGTCGCGGCGACGGCCTCCATGCTGTCCATGCCGCGCAGGTCGATCTCGGACTCGGCAGCCACGCTGCGCAGGCTCGCTGCGTGCGCGGCGGCAAACTTTTCGGCCTCCGGCTTCTCGTTTTCAAGCAGATAGACGTCCTGCTCCTTGGCGGTCACGTTCATGATGCCCGCGCGCAGGCTCAGCGTCCGGTCGGCGGAGACGGCCGTGACGGTCGCCTTGATGTCGCCCATTTTGCGCAGCTGCACGGTGTCGCCAACGCGCACCGGGCGCGCAGAGACCTTTTTTTCCTGTATCTGCGGATGCGCCGCTGCGGCGGCTGCGTCCTCGGCGGCATTGAGCTTGCGGCGCAGCGCGGCGCGGGCGTCGTTAGCGCGGTGGTGGTCGGTGTCCGTTTTCTCCATCTTGCGCAGCGCGTCCAGCTCGCGCATCACCTCGTCCGCCGTCCGGCGTGCATCGCCGATGATGCGCTCGGCATCGCGGCGCGCCTTCTCGTCCGCCTTTTCCAGCCGCACGGACAGCTCCGCCTTCATGCGCTCGGCCTTGCGGCGGTCTTCCTCCGCGGCGCGCAGCTGACGGGCTGCCTCGGCGCGGTCGCGCTCCATGAGCTGGCGCACCTGCTCGAGCTTTTCGATGGTGGCTTCCATGCTCGCGCTCTCGGTGCTCACGCGGCTGCGGGCATCGCTGATGATCTCCTCCGGCAGGCCCAGCCGCTCGGAGATGGCAAATGCGTTGGATTTTCCGGGGATGCCGATCAGCAGGTGGTACGTCGGGCGCAGGGAGTCCACGTCGAACTCGCACGAGGCGTTCATGACGCCGGGCTGCGTCGTGGCGTAGACCTTGAGCTCGGTATAGTGCGTCGTGGCGGCGATGAGCGCGCCGCATCTGCGCGCGTGCTCGATGATGGCGATGGCCAGCGCCGCGCCCTCGGTCGGGTCTGTGCCCGCGCCGAGCTCGTCAAAGAGCAGCAGCGAGCGCTCGTCGCACGCCTGCAGCATACGCACGGTGTTGGTCATGTGCGCCGAGAACGTGGACAGCGACTGCTCGATGCTCTGCTCATCGCCGATGTCGGCCATGATCTCGTCGAACACGGGCATGGTGCTGCCGTCGGCACACGGGATGTGCAGGCCGCACTGCGTCATTGCCGAGAGCAGACCGATGGTCTTGAGCGTGACGGTCTTGCCGCCGGTGTTCGGGCCGGTGATGACGAGCGTGTCAAATTCGCCGCCGAGCGCCACGTCGATCGGCACGGCGGTATCCTTCGGCAGCAGCGGATGGCGCGCGCGGTGCAGTGAGAGCTGCTTGTCCGTGAGCGCGGGCGCGACGGCATCGAGCTGGTAGGCAAGCTTTGCCTTGGCAAAGATGAGGTCGAGGCGCACGAGCACATCAAAGTCGCTCGAGATGTCCTCGCGGTGCGCCGCGCACTCCGCCGAGAGCTCGGCAAGGATGCGCTCGATCTCGGTCTTTTCGCGCGCACGCAGCTCGCGCAGCTCGTTGTTCGCCTTCACGGCGGCCATCGGCTCGATGAACAGCGTCGCGCCGGAGGCCGACACATCGTGCACGAGACCGGGCACAGCGCCCTTGTGCTCGGCCTTGACCGGCACGACGTAGCGCTCGGAGCGCGTGGTGATGATCGGCTCCTGCAGCGCCTTGGCATAGCTCGGCGAGGAGATGATCTTTTGCAGCGCATCGTGCACGCGCGCACTCGCCGCGCGGATCAGGCGGCGGATGGACGCAAGCTCGCTCGAGGCGCTGTCGGCGATCTCGTCCTCGCCGGTGATGGAGGTGAAGATCTTCTCCTCCAGATAGCGGTTTGCCTGCAGTGCGCTGAAGAGGTAGTCGATGCACGTCTTGTCCTGCCGGTCGCCCGTGCCGTAGCCGCGCACGGCGCGCGCCGCCTGCAGCACGCCGGCGATGTCCAACAGCTCGCGCGTGTTGAGCGCGCCGCCCATGTCCGCGCGCTGCAATGCCGCGCGCACATCCTTCACGCCGGAAAACGACGGGCTGCCCTTGACGACCATCATGCCGGCGGCGGCGCTCGTCTCGCCGAGCCGGGTCTCCACCACGGCGCGGTCGCCGCTCGGCCGCAGTGCCATGGCGTTGGCACGCGCCGTCTCGCTCACGGCCTGCGCCGCCAGCAGCGCCAGCACGGACGGCAGCTCAAGCGTCTGCAGGGATTTTTCGTAGGAATCCATAGGGTGTCTCCTTTGCAGGGGAAAAATTCAGATTCAGATGCGCGCCACGCCGCTCTCACGGGCGGCCTGCGCCACCGCCGCGGCCACAGCCGGACCGACGCGCGGGTCAAATGCCTTGGGGATGATGTAATCGGCGCTCAGCTCCTCGGGCGTGATGAGCGCTGCGAGCGCGTGCGCGGCGGCGAGCTTCATGGGCTCGTTGATGTCGGATGCGCGCACGTCGAACGCGCCGCGGAAGATGCCCGGGAAAGCCAGCACGTTGTTGATCTGGTTCGGATAGTCGCTGCGGCCGGTGCTGACGACGGCCGCACCCGCGGCCTTGGCCTCTTCGGGGAAGATCTCCGGCGTGGGGTTTGCGCAGGCAAAGACGATGGCGTCGCGGTGCATGGTGCGCACCATGTCGCCCGTCAGCAGGCCAGGCTGCGACACGCCGATGAACACGTCCGCATCCCGGACGACATCCGCCAGCGTCCCCGCCTGACGGCGGAGGTTCGTGACCTCGGCCATCTCGGTCTTGATCCAGTTCATGTTCTCGGCACGGCCGGCATAGATCGCGCCCTTTCTGTCGCAGAGCGTCACATCGCGCGCACCGGCGCGCAGCAGCAGCTTGCTGATGGAGATCGCCGCCGCGCCCGCGCCGGAGACGACGATCTTCACGTCCTCCAGCCGCTTTCCGACCACGCGCAGCGCATTCGTCAGCCCCGCGAGCGTGATGATCGCCGTGCCGTGCTGATCGTCGTGAAAGGCCGGGATGTCGCACAGCTCTTTCAGCTTGCGCTCGATCTCAAAGCAGCGCGGCGCCGCGATGTCCTCCAGATTGATGCCGCCGAAGCTGCCGGAGAGCAGGTACACCGTGCGCACGAATTCATCCACATCCTGCGTGCGGATGCACAGCGGGAAGGCGTCCACATCTGCAAACGCCTTGAACAGCACGCACTTGCCCTCCATGACGGGCATCCCCGCCTCGGGTCCGATGTTGCCGAGGCCAAGCACGGCCGAGCCGTCCGTGATGACGGCGCAGAGATTGTGCCGGCGCGTGAGCGTGTAGCTTTTATCCGGGTCGCGCCGGATCTCCAGACACGGCTGCGCCACACCGGGCGTATACGCGAGCGACAGGTCGTCCTTCGTCGAGACCGGCACGCGGGCGTTGACTTCGATCTTGCCGCCCCACTGCTCGTGCAGCCGGAGCGATTCTTTTGCGTAATCCATGGTCAGTCCTCCTGTTTCGGGTGCACCATATCCTCGGGGCGCACCCATGCGTCAAACTCCTCGGCCGTGAGCAGGCCGAGTTCCACCGCCGCAGCCTTGAGCGTCTGCCCGGTGGCGTGGGCGTGCTTTGCGATCCTTGCCGCGTTTTCATAACCGATGTGCGGGTTGAGCGCCGTGACGAGCATGAGCGAGGCGTCCAGATGCGCGCGGATGACATCGTGATTCGGGCGGATGCCGCGCACGCAGTTTGTCTCAAACGAATCCATCACGTCCGCAAGCAGCCGCGCCGACTGCAGGAAGTTGTAGATCGTCACGGGCAGAAACACGTTGAGCTGGAAGTTGCCCTGCGAGGCGGCAAAGCCGATGGCCGTGTCGTTGCCCATGACCTGCACGGCCACCATCGTGACGGCCTCGCACTGCGTGGGGTTGACCTTGCCGGGCATGATCGACGAGCCGGGCTCATTGGCCGGGATGATGAGCTCCCCGATGCCGCAGCGCGGTCCCGACGCGAGCCAGCGCACGTCGTTTGCGATCTTCATCAGGTCGGCTGCCAGCGCCTTGAGCGCGCCGTGGGCAAACACCATCTGGTCCTTGCTCGTGAGCGCGTGGAACTTATTCGGCGCGGACTCGAAGCTGTAGCCGAGCAGGGCGGAGATCTCCGCCGCCGCCAGATCGCCGAACGCCGCCGGCGCGTTGAGCCCCGTGCCGACGGCCGTGCCGCCGAGGGCGAGCTCGCGCAGCGCGCCGCACGCCTGCGTGAGCATGACGCGGTCATGGTCGAGCATGGCGCTCCAGCCGCTGATCTCCTGACCGAGCGTGAGCGGCACGGCGTCCTGCAGATGCGTACGGCCGATCTTCACCACGTCGCGGTACTCCGCGCTCAGGCGCTCAAGCGTCGCCAGCAGGCGGTCGAGCGCCGGCAGCACCTGCTCCTCGAGCGCGACGCGCGCGGCCACGTGCATCGCCGTCGGGAAGGTATCATTCGAGCTCTGCGAGCAATTGACGTGATCGTTCGGATGCACGAGCGTCTCCCCCAGCAGCGCATTGGCGCGGTGGGCGATGACCTCGTTGACGTTCATATTCGTCTGCGTGCCGCTGCCGGTCTGCCAGACGGCGAGCGGGAAGTTTCCGTCGAGCGAGCCATCAAGGATCTCGTGGCAGGCGGTCTCGATTGCGCCGGCACGGCGCGCATCGAGCACGCCAAGCTGCGCATTCGCACGCGCGGCGGCAAGCTTTACGACCGCAAACGCGCGGATGACCTCCGGCGGCATCTTCTCGGTGCCGATGCGGAAATTTTCAAAGCTGCGCTGCGTCTGCGCGCCCCAGTAACGGTCGGCAGGCACACGCACCTCCCCCATCGTATCATGCTCCAGACGGTATTCCATCCTGTAACCTCTTTTCGCAAAAATCTCAGATAGCGTTATTATACGCCCATCTGCCCGCGCACCGCAAGCCCACAAACGCGCAAAAAGCAGCGCCGTCCGGAGACGGCACTGCTTTTATCATCCCGCGCGGCGCAGCACCCAGAGTGCCTGGATCTGCCCGGCGAGCGTGTCGTAGTCCCAGCTCTTGGCCGAGTTCGTGGGACTGTTCGGGTCGTTGAGCGTGATCTTGTCGCCGCTGTGCCCGGTCAGGACGAGAAAATGCCCGTCAGTCGTAAAATCGCCCGGGCCGACGACCACGATGATCGGGTTGCCGACGTCCAGATTGCGGTAGATGCGGTCCTTGTCCAGCGGGATCTGCGTCACGTCAAGGCCGAGCATCCGCCCGCCCTCGGAGATGAGCGCCCACTTGCTGCCGCTGCCGGGGACGTTGAACTGATTCTGCTCGGCAAACCGGCACATCCAGAGCGGATCCTTCGTCGTGTCGCCGGTAAGATAGATCGTCGCCATCGACAGGCACGTCGGTCCGCAGCCGGCAAGGCCGATGATACTCTCGTTGTATTCGCGGTAGCCCCAGCGCTCGTCCCACTGCAGCAGCAGCGGCACGGTCTTTGACCCGGAGAGATTGCTGAGGTCGATCGTCGGGGTGAGATCCTTCTTCTTCGGGTAGTCGCGCACGAAATCGCGCGCGTCCGGGTTGCGGGCGTACAGCTGCACGAGCGCATCCGGGTAATCGGCGAGCGAGGTCTCGTGCTGCTCGGCGTAGGTGTGCAGCTCGCGCTGCGCATGCTCGGTGGTCGTCTTGCCGCTCGTGAAGATGCCGCGCGCGAACACGCCGAACACGATCAGCGCCAGCAGCACCACGAGGATCAGAACGCGGCCGCGGCCGCGCTTTCTTTTCTTTCGGGACATATGGGGTCTCCTTTCCCGTTGGGGATGCGCCTGATTATAGCACAGGTCGCGGGGAAAATCCTGAAATTTTTCTGAAATCGCAAAAAGAAATTCGGCCGGACGCAGCTGCGTCCGGCCGAAGGCTGTAAGCGGATTCAGTTTGCGGACGCATCCGCAGTGCTCTGCGTCTGGCGGAACACGTCGGTGAAGGCCTGATACGCGCCGTTGTTGCTCATCGGCGTGAGGTACATGAGACCGTTTTCGAGCGTGCAGCGGAACATCTGCACCGTTCCGTTTTCAAGCGCGAGCGTCAGGTTATCGCCGTTGAGCGCAAACTCAAACGCCTGTGCCGCGCCGTCAGCATCCGTGTAGCTGCCCGTACCGTTGACGCGGAACATCAGCTCGCGGATCGTGCCGGGCTCTTTGATCTCGGTGGCCGTTTTCGCACCGGTGTCCGCTTCGGGCAGAAGCTGCTTGACGGTCTCATCGCCCGCCTTCTTCTCGGCGTCCGTGCGCTCAAACGCCCACGTGCCGGCGAGGATCTTATTGACCTCGTTGTCACCGGTCTGGATGCCGGCCTGAATGTTCGTCGTTGCAGTCGGCGTCGCCTCCGGGGCGGGCGTCGTCTGGGCCTCGACGCCGCGGCCGGTGCACCCGGCGATCAGCAGCGTGCAGAACAGAAAAATCGCAGTGGTGAGAAGCTGGAAACGTTTCATCAGTAGGATCTCCTTTCCGTGGCTCTCGCGGAGCCGACCTTGACCGGCACCGCAGCGGTATCGGGCTGCCGCTCGACGACCACAAACATGGCCACCATGAGCAGCGCATTCGGCATCGGGCAGAACATGCCCGGGTTCGTCATAGAGATGAGCAGCATGGCAAAGTAGGACAGCGCGAAGGCCATCGTCGTGCGGCTGCGCTTGCGCCAGAGCAGACGCACGCGGTCATAAAACAGCCAGCTGTAGCCGACCGCACCGACCAGACCCATACTGCCGAGGATCTGCGCGATAAGATTGTGGTACCAGACGATGCTGCCCTCCACGCCGAGGAAGATCGGCGCATTGTGCATCGAACCGAGGCCGCAGCCGAAGAGCGGATTCTTCACAAAATCCAGCAGGCCCTGGATAAAGAACGTATAGCGGCTGTCATCCGGGGAGATGAGCGCGCCGTCGACCATACGCGAGGCAAACAGCCGCGGCACGATCGCGATGAGCAGCGCGATTGCCGGGATCAGGCTGATGAGCCCGACGCGGCGGTAGACCGCGCGGCGCTCCGGATTGCAGTAGTACACAAAGGCGAGGCACAGCAGCAGCATCGCCGTGCCGAAGATCAGGCCGCTGCGCGAGCCGGTCATGAGCATCATGAGATACATGAACACGACCGACGCAAAGTGCCGCCGGTCATGCGCGGCAAAGTACGCCGCAGCGGGGATCGAGATCAGCAGCATCGTGGCGCTGAAGTTGCGGTACTCAAAATAGAGCGTGGCAAAGCTCTGCACGAACTCGTGGAAATTGCGCACGTAAAACAGCGTGACCACAAAGCCCGTGAACAGGCCGCCGGCATAGAGGATCTGGAGCATGCGCTCGGCGATATCGTAGTCGCGCGGGCGATCGGCCTCGCTGCGCAGCAGCAGGTAGATCAGCAGCATCACGACGCCGAGACCAAGCGAATAGTACAGCGCGGTGGGCGAAAAATACTCCTCGCGGGAGATAAAGCCGAGGCCGCCGAGCAGCGTCGCGACCGACACGGCCACCAGACCGTGCATGCAGCCGCCGTTGCGCGGCGCGCGGGCATAGGCCCCGATGTGCACGAGCAGCGCCGCCACAGCCAGCAGCCCGATCCACCAGAAGCGCAGCAGACTATAGAGCTCGTCATAAAACTCCGTGCCCACCATGGCCAGCAGCACGACCGGGAAGAGGATGCTCAGCAGATCGTCACAAAACAGCAGCAGGAAAATGAGCGTGGACATGACCAGCACGCCGCCGATGACCGGCTGCCCCACCGCCATGAACACGGCGAGCATCAGAAAGCAGACCGGGAAGTACAGCTTGCTGTGCCAGAAGCGGTCCGCCACACTCTGACAGGCATCGATCAGCTCCGACGCGCCGCCGATGCGCTCGTCCAGAAAGGCGCACAGGCGATCGAACATCCGCGTGAACGAGCGCGAAAACGCGCAGCGGCGATCCGCCTGCTCCGTATTCGGTTGTTCAAATTTGTTGATCGTATTCATAAGCATCAAAAGGGTCTGACGATGTATGTTCATCTGGGTTTTTATGTATTCCTGGCATATGGATCCGGGAAGAATGAGGCTTTGTAACCGGCAAATGCCAACCTAAATCTTCCCATCTTCCAATTGCGGATGCATTATAGCGCGCCCGCGTCCGGAAGTCAATACTTAAAACAGATTTAACATTTATGAAATCTTTTCGCTCCGCTTTTTGATGTAGATTACCATAGTTTTTGCGCGTTTTTTGTAGATTCTGCACAACAAAGCCGCAGTTTTCAAAAAACTGCGGCTTTCAATTTTCAGAATATTTTAAGAACCTGCCACCTCAAAATGTTACAAAACAGCGACAGTTCCGTCTCACGTCTGCGGGAAATGCCCCGTTTTGCGCAGCGCACGCACAAGATACATGGCGGCCACACCGGTGAACGCGCCGGTGACCACGCTCGCCGCGACGAGCGCGGGCGCATACACCAGAATGGACGGCGTCCCCGTGACCCAGACAGCGACCAGCAGCTGCCCGGCATTGTGTCCGAAGGCGGCCAGCACACTCACGACCCAGAGCAGCCGCTCCGGAAGCCGCCGCAGCGTCAGGCACATGACAAAATAGGCGAACACACCGCCCGCGATGCTGAAGAGCATTGCCGACACGCCGCCGGTAAAAACGCTGCCGAGCACGATGCGCACGAGCAGGATCTCCCCCGCCTGCCGCCGGCCGAGCAGTGCCATGGCGATGAGCGTGACGATGTTGGCAAGGCCGAGCTTCACGCCGGGGATTGGCACAACGGGCGGGATCTGCGCCTCGGCGACGAAGATCGTCAGCGCGATGGCGGTGAACATGGCCAGAACGGCCAACCGCTTCGTCCCCTTCATGGCGTTCCCTCGATCTGCACCGTCAGATGGTGCGGCACGCAGGCGATCGGGATGGCGGAGGACGTGATCTTCCCCTGCTTGACGCACAGGTGATCCGGGCAGTCGGCGTGCGTGACGGACACACCGTCCGGCTCGACGTGTACGGTGTTGCTGCCCCATTCGGTCTGCACCTCTATATCATATGGTATGGTCACGGCGCGCAGGTCGACACGCTCATAGACATCCCCGTCGATGCGGATAACGGCAGTCTGCCCCGTCTGCCCATGACTGCGCAGCAGCAAAAAGGCGCCGCAGCCCAAAATTGCGAGCGCGGCGAACAAAAGGATCCAAAATTTCGTCTGTTTCATCATGTGCTCATTGTAGGATGCCCGGCAGGAGTTGTCAATGGGTTTTTGACGTGGTATAATAGTTTGATTTTTTATCGGTTTCTATAGATAAATATGTATTACTCCCCGCGCGGGAGCTTCGGAAAGGAGGCGGACGCCGTGTCTGCCGTAACTGTCTACGCCGCGCAGGCCGCGCATTTTATTCTGCCGGTCATCGCGCTCATCGTGCTCATCCGCTGCGTCGCGTCCATGTTCTACGGGCGCGCAGAGCCCGAGACATGGGGCCATCTCGTGACGCCCGACGGCAAGGTCTATCCCCTGCTGCACTGGGAGTGTCTGATCGGCCGTGCCCGCAGCGCGGACATCACGCTGCCCTTTGCCGACGTGGCCAACGTCCACGCCGTGCTCATGCGCAACGACGCCGGTGAGTGGACGGTCAGCGACCTGAGCCGCAGCGGCGGCGTGTTCCTCAACGGTGAACAGATCACGGAGCCGACGCAGATCTTCAGCGGCGATATTCTCCGCTGCTCGACGCATATGCTCAAATTCGCCGACATGAGCGAGGATCGCCGCGCCGTGCAGGAGCAGCGCCGCACGATCGCGGGACGCAACGTCTCCGCCGGCGGCACGCTGTTTTTTCTGACGGTGTTTGAGCTGCTGCTGGCGCTGGAGTTCGTGTCCTCGGCCGACAGCGCGCACCTGCTGGGCATCCTGATGGCCTACGCTGCGCTCGTGCTCACGCAGTGGTTCTGCTACGTGCTCATGCGCACGATGGACCGCTCGGGCTTTGAGGTAGAGACGATCGCGTTTTTCCTCTGCTCGCTCGGGCTGGAGGTCTGCGCGACGAGCACGCCCAATGACCTCACCAAGGAGATCATTCTCATCCTCGTGGGCATCGTGCTGTTTTTCCTGCTCGGCTGGTGGCTGCGCGACCTGAGCCATGTCAAGGCGCTGCGCTGGCCGGCGGCCATCATCTCGCTGGCGCTGCTGGCGCTGAACCTCTTTGCCGCAAGCGAGGTGTTCGGCGCGAAAAACTGGCTGACGATCGCGGGCTTCTCCCTGCAGCCGTCGGAACTGATCAAGGTCGCGTTCATCTATGTCGGCGCGACGTCGCTCAACCGGATGTTCCGCAGCAAGAGCATTCTGCTCTTCATCGCCTTTTCCGCCATCTGCGTCGGCGGCCTCGCCCTGATGGGCGACTTCGGCGCGGCGCTCATCTTCTTTGCGACGTTCCTCGTCATCGCCTTCATGCGCTCGGGCAGCATCGCCACTGTCCTGCTGGCCGTGACATCCGCCGCCATGGCGGGCACGCTCGTGCTGAGCATCAAGCCGCACGTGGCGCAGCGCTTTGCCACCTGGGGGCACGTGTGGGAGGACGTCTCCGGCGCGGGCTATCAGCAGACGCGCGCACTGAGCGCGGCCGCCTCCGGCGGTCTGTTCGGACAGGGCGCGGGCTGCGGCTGGCTGAAAAACATCTTCGCCGCGAACACCGACATGGTCTTCGGCGTCCTGTGTGAGGAGCTCGGCCTGATCGTGGCGCTGTGTGCGATGCTGGCCATCATCGCGCTGGCCATCTTCACCGTCAAAAACGCGGCACAGGGCCGCTCGTCGTATTACGTCATCGCCGGCTGCGCCACCGTGACGCTCATGCTCGTGCAGATGTCGCTCAACGTGTTCGGCGTGCTGGACATTCTGCCGTTCACGGGCGTGACGTTCCCGTTCGTGTCCAAGGGCGGGTCGAGTATGCTCTCGTGCTGGATGCTGCTGGCCTACATCAAGGCGGCCGACACCCGGCGCGGCGCAAGCTTCGTGGTGCGGCTGCCGTCGCGCAGCAAAAAGGAGGCGCAGGCATGAACAAAGTCAAACGCCGCGCCATGAGCGCGCTGCTCGTCGCCGTGCTGGTGCTCGGCGGCATCGGCGTGTACATCGTGCGCTACATCGAACACGGCGCTGAGTGGGCGACCTTTGCCGCCAACAGCAGCGTCTACACCAGCGGTGTGCTCAACACCGGCACGCTCACCGACCGCAGCGGCGTCGTCCTTGCGACCGCCAGCGGCGGCTCGCGCAGCTATGCCGAGGACGCCGCCGTGCGCAAGGCCTGCTATCAGACCGTCGGCGACTACGCCGGCAACATCGGCACCGGCGCACTCAAGGCGTTTTCCAAGCAGCTCTCGGGCTACAACCCCATCACCGGCACCTATGCGACCGACGGGCACACCGTCGCGCTCACGCTTGATTCGAGCCTGTGCGTCACGGCCTACGAGGCGCTCGCCGGACGTAAGGGCGCCGTGCTCGTGAGCAATTACAAGACGGGCGAGGTGCTGTGCATGGTCTCCGGGCCGAGCATCGACCCGGCCGTTGACGGCGACGTGCCGGACGGCGCATATATCAACCGCTGCATCAACGGCTCGTTCACACCGGGCTCGATCTACAAGCTCATCACTTCCGCCGCCGCGCTCGAGAACATCAAGGACATCAGCACCCGCCGCTTCACCTGCGCGGGCAGCGTTGACGTCAACGGCGTGACCGTCAAGTGCACGGGCGTGCACGGCAGTCAGACGTTCGAGGACGCGCTGGCAAACTCCTGCAACTGTGCGTTCGCGCAGATCTCGCTCGAGCTCGGCGCGGACACCATCGAGAGCTACGCCAAGAAGCTCGGCTTCCTCGATTCCCAGTCGCTGAGCGGCATCCCGACGATGGCCGGCAGCTTCACCAAGGGCGCAGCCGGCAGCGCAAACCTCGCCTGGTCGGGCATCGGTCAGTATGAGGACCTCATCTGCCCGTACTCCATGCTGCGCTACGTCTCGGCCATCGCCAACGGCGGCAGCGTCGTCGAGCCGTCGCTGCTGCTCGACACGCCGAGCGGCTCGAGCACGACCCTGCTGAGCGGCACGACCGCCAACAAGCTGCGCGACATGATGAACTACAACGTCTCGGCGCACTACGGCACGAACCGTTTCCCGGGGCTGAATCTCTGCGCCAAGACCGGCACCGCCGAAGTCGGCGACGGCACGTCGCACGCATGGTTCACGGGCTTCCTGCTCGATGATGCGCACCCGTACGCCTTCGTCGTGCTGGTGGAAAACGCCGGCGGCGGTCTGACGAACGCAGGCGCCGTGGCCAACACTGTGCTGCAGGCAGCCGTGAACAAGTAACTTAGGAGTCACACATGATCGATCTATCCGTCCGCGGGCTCGTCAAGGGCTTTGAGCAGGGCAATGACATATTAAAAGGTATCACATTTGACGTCAATGCCGGGGAGCGTGTGGGCATCCTCGGGCGCAACGGCTGCGGCAAGACGACGTTTTTCCGCATCCTCTCGGGCGAGCTGCAGCCCGACGCCGGCACCGTGTCCATCGCCTCCGGGCGGCGGCTGGGGCTGATCTCGCAGATCCCGGTCTACCCCGACGGCTGGACGACGGAGAACGTGCTGCGTGAGGCGCACCGGCGTCTCTATGACATGGAGGCGCGCATGAACGAGCTGACCGCGCGCATGGCGTCCGACAATTCCCCCGCGCTGCTGGCCGAATACGACCGTCTGTCGGAAAACTTCCGCCGCCTCGGCGGATACGACATGGAGCACGAGCGCAACCGCGTCGCCAACGGTCTGGACATCCCGGCCGAGATGCGCGCGCAGCCGTTTGACTCGCTCTCCGGCGGGGAAAAAACGCGCGTGAACCTCGCGCGGCTCATTCTGGAGGACACGGATATCCTCCTGCTCGACGAGCCGACCAACCACCTCGATCTGCGCGCGACCGAGTGGCTCGAGACGTACCTGCTGCATTTCCGCGGCACGGTGCTCGTCATCAGCCACGACCGGTATTTTCTCGACCGCGTCGTGCAGCGCTCGATCGACTTCACGTCCGGGCAGGCGGAGTTTTACAGCGGAAACTACAGCTTTTACGTCGTCGAGCGGCAGCGCCGCTTTGACGAGCAGCTCAAAAAATACGAGAAGGATCAGGCCAAGCTCCAGCAGCTCACGGAGGCGGCGGCCAAGCTGCACCTCTGGGCGTTCATGGGCAACGACAAGCTGCACAAGCGCGCGTTTTCCATCGAAAAGCGCATGGAAAAGCTTGAGACGACCGCCCGGCCGACCGAGGCGCGCAAGCTCAATGTGCACTTCACCGCGCAGGAATTTCGCGGTGACGACGTGCTGACCATGGCGGGGCTCGGCAAGCGCTACGGCGCACGCACGCTCTTTCACGATCTCGACCTGACCGTGACCGGCGGCGAGCGCATCGCCCTCATCGGCGACAACGGCGCCGGCAAGACGACGTTTTTGCGCCTCGTCATGAACGAGGAGACGCCGGACACCGGCTGGGTGCAGCGCGGGCCGTCCGTGCGCACGGCATACCTGCCGCAGATCGTGCGCTTTGCCGTGCCAGAGCGCTCCATGCTCGACACGATGCTCTACGAGTGCAAGTGCACGCCGCAGGAGGCGCGCGATCAGCTTGCCGCCTATGGCTTTTGCGGTGAGGACGTGCTCAAGCCCGTGTCGGCGCTCTCGGGCGGCGAGCTGTCCCGGCTGCGGCTGTGTATGCTCATGCGCCGGGAGATCAACTTCCTCATCCTCGACGAGCCGACCAACCACCTCGACATCGCCAGCCGCGAGTGGATCGAGGACGCGCTGAGCGACTACACACAGGCGCTGCTGTTCGTGTCGCACGACCGGTACTTCATCGAGAAGTTTGCCACCCGCATCTGGCTGCTGGAAAACGGCACGATCACGGACTACCGCGGGACCTATGAGCAATTCCGTGAATACCGCGCGCGCCAGACCGCGCTGCAGCAGACGGTCAAGGCCGTCGAGCGCGAAAAGAAGCCCAGACCGAAGCGCGCCCCGAACACCGCGCGTCAGCGCGAGCGCACGGAGCGCGACATCGAAAAGCTGGAGGCGCAGCTCGCGGCGCTCGATGCCGAGAGCGAGGCCAACGCCACCGACTATCAGAAGCTCATGGAGCTCGACGCGCAGAAGCAGACGCTCAACACGCAGCTCGAGACGCTCTATGCGGCATGGGAGGCATTATGCGACTGAAACGGAAATATTCCACACTGATCGCGCTCCTGCTCATCCTTGCAGGCTGTGTGCTGCGCTTTGCCATGCCGGGGCACGATTTTCTGGGGTATACGCTCTGGGGCATCGCCGTGCTGGTGTTTCTGTTCCCGCGGCTGCCCCGCGCGGGCCGCACCGTGCTGGGTGTGCTCGTGTGCGCGGGGCTGATCGTGTTCACGGTCTTTGAGATCCCCGTCGTGCGCGACGCGCGCACGGACACCGACGCGCACCCCGACACGATCGTCGTGCTCGGCGCGGGCGTCAACGGCAGCACGCCGTCGCTGTCGATGTGCAACCGGCTCGACGCGGCGCTCGCCTATCTGAACGCGAACCCCGCCGCCACGGTCATCGTCTCCGGCGGTCAGGGACCGGGCGAGGATATCACGGAGGCCAAAGCCATGGCCGACTACCTCACGGCGCACGGCATCGACAGCGCGCGCATCGTGCAGGAGGACCGCTCGCGCACCACACGCGAGAACCTGGAAAATTCGTTTGCGATCCTCCGCGCACGCGGCGGTGACCCCGCCGACGGCGTCGGCATCGTAACGAGCGAATACCACCTCTACCGCGCCAAGCGTATGGCGCGCTCTCTGGGCGCTGATCCCGCCGGCATCGCCGCCGAGACCACTCTGCCGTCCATGCGCATCAATTACTTCATCCGCGAGGCCGTCGCCGCTGCGTATATGCAGCTGGCCGGCACGCTCTACTGAGAGGAGCTCTATGGAAAAAGTCAACGTATACGACTGGGACAAGACCATCTTTCCCGTGGACAGCACGGTGGCGTTCGTGCGCTGGTGTCTGCGCCGGCATCCCGGCGTGATCTGGCCGCTGCTGCGCACGCTCGCGCTGCTGCCGGGCTACTGGCTCGGCAAGATCAGCAAGACCGCCGTCAAGGAGCGGATGTACGGCTTTCTGCGCCGTGTGCCGGATGTGGACGCGGAGCTCGAGGCGTTCTGGGCAAAAAACTTCCCACGCGTGAACGCGTGGTATCTCGCGCAGCAGCGCCCGGATGACATCATCATCTCCGCCTCGCCGGAGTTTCTCGTGCGCATCCCGGCGCAGAAGCTCGGCGTGCGGCTGCTGGCCTCGCGCGTGGACAGGCACACCGGCAAGACTGACGGGGAAAACTGCCATGGCGCGGAAAAAGTGCGCCGCCTGCACGAGGCGTATCCCGAGGTGCAGATCGCGGAGTTTTACTCCGACTCCCGCAGCGACAGCCCGCTCGCAGAGCTGGCCGAGCGCGCCTTTCTCGTGCACGGGCAGGAACGCACCCCCTGGTGACACAAAGGAGGTTTTCTATGTATTGCGCATCCGATTACCGCAGCATGGCGCGCCGCGCGCTGAAAAACTTCTGGTGGCTGGCCGTCGGCGTGACGCTGCTGGCGACCGTGCTCGGCGGCGGCACGTCGTCGTTCACTGTGTCGTTCCAGAACTCAGACATCAGCCGGTACTACCCCGAGGCCATGCGCCGCTTCACGCACGTCCTTGTGCCGGTCGCCAGCGTGCTCGCCATGGGACAGTTTGTTCTCCGCGGCAGCATCTCGATCGGGCACGACCGCTTCTGCCTGAAGCTCGTCGACGGCGAGCAGGCGCAGTTTGAGGATCTCTTTTCCGCCTTCGACATCTTCGGCAGCGCCTTCGTGCTCAACCTGCTCATCGCGCTCAAGGTGTTCGCGTGGTCGCTGCTGTTCGTCATCCCCGGCATCATCGCCGCATACCGCTACTCGATGGCGACGTACATCATGGCCGAAAACCCGACCATCGCGCCGACCGAGGCCATCGAGCGCTCCAAGGCGCTCATGGACGGGCGCAAGGGCGATCTGTTCTGTCTGGATCTGAGCTTTTTCGGCTGGGCGCTGCTGACGGTGCTGACCGCCGGGATCGGGGCGCTGTGGCTCACGCCGTACATGGCCGTGTCACGCGCCGCGTTCTACCGCAGCCTGCCGCGCAGCATGGGCGACCGTGCACCCAACGGTTGGCAGCCGCAGTCCGGCGATCGACCCAACAGCAGCTGGCATCCATAAAACAAAGTCTGGGAAACAGTTTGTCCCCGGCAGCTGCGCTGCCGGGGACAAACACATTTTCAGACGCGGTAGCCCGCATCCTCCCGCACCGGGCAGGACGCGAAGAGCTGGCGCACCGCGCTGTCATACTCCGTCATATCCTGCGCCTTGCGGATGCGGCGCAGCGGGCGCTCAGCGTCGGCAAAGCTGCAGCCGAGATAGCGCCACGCCTCCTTCATGCGAAACAGCAGCGCACGCCGGTCGGGAATGCGCGCGCGTGTGGCGGCGTAGAGCCGGTCGTGAAACAGCTGCAGCTGCGCCGCCGTCGGCGCTTCACCCGTGCGCAGCTGACCGATCAGCCCGGGATTGGCAGCCAGCCCGCGCCCGAGCATGACGCGCTCCACCGCCGGAAACCGCGCCTGAAACGCGTGCACGGCCGGCGCATCAAACAGGTCACCGTTGTAGCACACCGGCGCGCGGCTGTGCGCGAGCGCATAGGCGAACGCCTCCAGATCCGGCTGCCCGTGATACTGATCCGCCTGTACGCGCGGGTGCACGATCAGCTCGCGGATCGGGTAGTCATTGTAGAGCTCCAGCAGCGCGGGAAAGCCCTCCGCCGTCGTTTTGCCGAGGCGGGTCTTGACTGAGACCGGCAGCGGGCAGGCGGCAAATACGGCATCAAAAAACTGCCGCAGCAGCTCCGGCTCCGTGAGCAGGCCCGCGCCTTTTTTCTTCGCCGTGACCGTGTTCGACGGGCAGCCGAGGTTGAAGTTCACCTCGTCGTAACCCATGTCTGCAAGCCGCCCCGCCATCCAGAGGAAATCCTCGGCGCAGTGCCCCATGAGCTGCGGCACGACATGGATGCCCGCATTGTGCGCCGGGTCGATCTCGCGCAGCTCGCGCGGGGAAAAGGTGCGGTTCGCCGTCGGCGAAAGAAAGGGCGTATAGTAGCTGTCCGCCGCGGGAAAGGTCTGCCGCTGCGCCTGCCGGAACAGGTCGCCGGTCACGCCCTCCATCGGCGCGCAGAGAAATTGCATCGTCATCACCTCATCGTTCGGCTCATGATAGCGGAAAATCCGCCGCGCGTCAAGCACCGTCTGCATATCAGAATTATGTAAACCGAAACCGGCGCATATCCGCGCTCCCCCGCGCATAGGATGAGGGCAGAAAGCCGGAGGTGGTGCAATGCACAAGGTACGCCAAGCCATCAGAAAACACCGGAAACTGCTGAGCGCGTGCGCAATGGTGCTGGCCATCGCGCTCATGTTCTGGGCGGTGAACAGTCCCGCGATCGTGGGCGTGAGCGCGGCCAAGCGCGTGCTGCCCATCTACAGTGTGCAGCGCGACGACCGCGTCGTGAGCCTGACGTTCGACGCGGCGTGGGGCAACGAGGACACGCAGACGCTCATCGACATCCTCGGCAAATACAACGTACACGCGACGTTTTTCGTCGTCGGCGAGTGGGTGGACAAATATCCGGAGTCGGTCAAGGCGCTCGCGGACGCGGGCAACGAGGTCATGAACCACTCGAGCACGCACCCGCACATGGCGCAGCTCAGCGCCGAGCAGATCGAGGCGGAGGTCAACACCTGCGCCGACAAGATCAAAGCCGTCACCGGCACGCGGCCGACGCTGTTTCGCTGCCCCTACGGAGAGTACAACGACACCGTGATCTCCGCGATCAACGCCCTCGGGATGCACGCCATCCAGTGGGACGTGGATTCGCTCGACTGGAAGGGGCTGAGCGGCGACGAGATCACCTCGCGCGTGCTCACGCGCGTGCAGCCGGGCAGCATCGTGCTGTTTCACAACGCGGCCGAGCACACGCCGGAGGCGCTGGCCGGCATCATTGAGGCGCTCATCGCCGACGGTTACACGATCCTGCCGGTCTCGCAGATGCTCCTGCCCGGCGACACGCATATTGACCCCAACGGACGGCAGTGTCCGGCAGACGCCGACGCGGGCACATAAACCGGACAACGAAAGCGGGAGCTGCGCCCCGCTTTCGTTGCATTTTGCGTGCAAAAACGCTATAATGAAGAAAAAATCTCTGCCATACGGCAGCTCAGGAGCAACATATATGGAAAACTTTCAGAAAATCGCCGTCTTGATCGATGCCGACAACACGCAGCTGACCAAACTTGAAGCCGTGCTGCACGAGGTGTCGACCTACGGCCGCATCGTTGTGAAAAAAGCCTACGGCAACTGGCGCAAGGACTCGCTGAAAAACTGGGAGTCGGAGCTCAAGCGCCTCGCCATCCGCGCCGAGCAGCAGTTTGACTACGTCGCCGGAAAGAACACGACCGACATCGCCATGGTCATCGGGGCGATGGACCTGCTGCACACGAATATGTATGACGCGCTCGTGCTCGTGTCGAGCGACAGCGACTTCACGCCGCTGGCCATCCGGCTGCGCGAGTCGGGGCTGTACATCATCGGCGCGGGCGTGACGACAACGCCGGAGTCATTTAAGAACGCGTGCGATGACTTCATCCTCATCGACTACCTCGCCAAGGCGGACGACAAGCCCGCCGTCGAGCACACGGCCGAGCCCGCCGCCAAAAAGCCCGCAACGCGCAAGGCGAAAAAGACCGTCCGCAGCACGAAAAAGCCCGCCGCCGAGCCCACACCGGCCGCCGAGCCGGAGCCGGCACCGGCCCCCGAACCCGAACCGGCGCCGAAAAAGCCCGACATCCGCGAGATCCACAACCTGCTGCACATCGCCTCCGAGAAGTATCAGGACGCCGACGGCTTTGTCAACGTCAGCTCCTCGGGGCTGTACATCAAGCGCGTCAAGCCCGACTTCAACGTCCGCGCCTACGGCTACAGCAAGCTGCCGGAGCTGCTGGCAGCCTTCCCGAACAAGTACCAGATCAAGCGCTACGAAGGCAAGGGCGGCGCGACGATCATCGCCTATAAATGCCTGTAATATTGAGCATTGAAAAGTCTGATAAGAATGCGTTCAGATATTCAAAATATCTCTTGACTTTTGCTGCCGCGCGCGCTAAAATTCCTCTCCTGATCAGGGGAAACACCGCCGCAAAGCAATCGTTTCTTTCTTCGCTGCCCTGCGCCTGCGACCCTCGCAACATTCAGGAAGCAAGAAAGAAGGTCTTTTCCTATGACTGCTCAAATCCTCGCCGCCGTCATCTTCGTCGGCATGTTTGCGCTCATCATCATGGACAAATTCGAGCGCCAGTATGTCACGCTCGGCAGCGCGGCACTTGTGCTTGTGGTCGTGTTCGGCATCTGCATGCATAGCTGGGACGCGATCAAAAATGCGCTGAATCTCGGCGCGATCTTCCGCACCGACTTCTGGTACGGCGCCTCGGAGAGCGCAAGCTCCGGCGTCAACTGGTCGACCATTTTCTTCATCACCGGCATGATGATCATGGTCGAAGGGCTCGGCAAATCCGGGTTCTTCCGCTGGCTGTGCCTGTCGCTGGCCAAAGCCACGCACTATCATGTCGTGCCGCTGCTGGTGTGCTTCATGGCCATGGCCGCGTTTCTGGCCATGTTCATCGACAGCATCACGGTCGTGCTGTTTCTGGCGACCGTCACGCTGGAGCTGGCGCAGATCCTGTGCTTTGACCCCGTCCCGATGATCCTGTCGGAGGTCTTTTGCGCGAACCTCGGCGGCGCTGCCACCATGTGCGGCGATCCCCCCAACATCATCATCGGCACGGCGCTCGGCTATACGTTTACGGACTTCATCCAGAACACCGGCGTCATCGTCGGGATCTGCTTTGTGTTCGTGCTGATCTTCTTCTGGCTGTGCTTCCGCAAGCCGCTCAAGGCGAGTGAGGCTGCCCGTCCGGCAGACGCCGTCTGCCCCGCCCCGGCGACCGCCATCGCCGACCGCAAGGCGTTCATCGCGGATGTGGTCGTGTTTCTCATCGCGGTCGCGCTGCTTGTGACACACGCGCAGACCAGGCTGACCGTCGCGTGCATCGGCGTGATCGTCGCAGCGCTGACGCTGCTCGTGACCGTGTGCACCAACGGCAGCGCCGGCGTGAAGGACGTGCTGCGCGGCGTGGACTACAAGACGCTGCTGTTTTTCATCGGCCTGTTCATCTCCGTCGCAGGACTGGAGCAGACCGGCGTGCTCAAGCTCATCGCGCAGTTCATCTCGAGCATCAGCGGCGGCAGCATCAAGGCCGTCATCGTCATCATCCTGCTGCTGTCGGCCGTGTGCAGTGCGCTGATCGACAACATCCCGTTCGCGGCCACCATGGTACCGGTCATCCAGTCCATCGCGGCGACGCAGGGCATGGATCTGCGCGTGATCGCCTGGGCACTCTCGCTCGGCACCGACCTCGGCGGCAACGCCACGCCCATCGGCGCGTCGGCCAACGTCGTGGCCACGTCCGTGTCGGCCAAGAGCGGTCACCCCATCAGCTGGGGCAAATACTGCAAATACTGCGTTCCGGCCACCGTACTGGTCATTGCGGTCTCGCTGGGATGCCTGTTTCTGAGATACCTGTGATCCTACTTTGAGAAAGGCGGTAACGCATCATGAAGCAAATCATCGTGACCGTCGGCCGTGAACACGGCAGCGGCGGCAAGTACATCGCCGAACAGATCGCGAAGCAGCTCGGCATCGCGTTTTACGATAAGGAGCTGCTGCTGGCCAGTGTCTTCAACGCCGAGGACGCCGCGCGCTATGACGAGAAGCCGGTGCACCTGCTGTGGTCGCGCCGCATCGGCGAGAACTTCAACGCGCCGGAGGATGCCCTCGCACGCGAGACGTTCGAGCACATTCAGGAGCTTGCCGACAGCGGCGAGTCGTTCGTTGTGCTCGGCCGGTGCTCGGATTATGTGCTGCGCGCCAACCCGAACGCCGTGCACCTGTTCATCGCCGGAAAGCCCGACGTGAAGCGCCGGCGGCTCATGGAGGAAAAATCCCTCACGGCCGATCAGGCGGCGCAGGAGATGCGCCGCGTCGACCGCGACCGCAAGGCCTACCACAACTACTACTGCGACACGAAGTGGGGCGATGCGCGCGGCTACGACCTCGTCGTCAACAGCGGCAAGCTCGGCATCGAGAAAACCGTCGACACGCTTGTGGCCTACGTGCGCGCCTATCAGGCGAAAAACGAAACCGAATAAATCGCGCGGCGCCCCGGATGCCAGACATCCGGGGCGTCTTCGCTTTCGCATCTCGGTGCAGGCGCAAACAGTTCTTGACGAATCGGCAGCGCGGTTATATGATGGCATAAAACTCCATGCATGCGTGCTGCACTGTGAAACGCCGCAAATGCCGGTGCATGAAGTTTTTGTGCATCATTTCTTATTTTGCATAGCAAAAAGCAGTTTTTCGCCGCAGACCTTGGAAAGGAGCAAGCATGAAAGTATTCCAACTCCCCTACCGGCGCGTAACGCGCGAGGAGATGACCGCCGGACTCCGGCACGTGATCGAGCGCGTGCGCGGCGCACGGAACGTCGAGGAGATCCTCGAAGCGCGCGCGGAATATCTCTCGCTCAAGACGGAGTATGATACGGCACAGTCGCTGTCGTATATGCGCTACACGATCAACACCGTCGACCCGTTTTATCTGGCCGAGAAGGACTACTATGACGAGATCGGTCCGGAGATCGAAAACTTGGATCTGCAGTATGCCTCCGCCGTGCTCGACAGTCCGTTTCGGGCAGAGCTCGAGCAGGCGCTCTCGCCGATCCTGCTGCGCAGCATGGAGCTGCAGCGGCGGAGTATGTCGCCGGGGATCGTGGACGACATGGTCGAGGAGAACAAGCTTGTCAGCGAATATGCCCAGCTCATGGCGGGTATGCTCTTCCCCTTCCGGGGCGAACAGCTGCCGCGCCCGATGCTGATGAAATACGCCCGCAGCGCCGACCGCGCCACGCGCAGAGAATGCTATGAGGTGCTCGGCACGACGCTGGCCGCGCACAGTGAGCAGCTCGACGGCATCTTTGACCGGCTCGTGCACGTGCGCGACCGGATGGCCAGGAAAATGGGCTATGAAAACTTCATCGAGCTCGGCTACTGCCGCATGGAGCGTATGTGCTACGATGTGCAGGCCGTGCAGACGTTCCGCGAGAACATCGTGCGCGACATCGTGCCGGTCGTATCGCGGCTGCGGCTGGAAAACGCCAAGCGCCTCGGCATCGACACGTTCCGCCTCTACGACAACGAGGTCTTTACCCCCGGCGGCGATCCGACGCCCTGCGGCAAGGAGGCGCTCTTTGCCGCGGCGCAGAAGATGTACGACGGCATGGGCGACGTACCGGGCACGTTTTTCCGCATGATGTGCCAAAACGAGGCCTTCGACGTCGATGCGCGCCCGAACAAGTGGGGCGGCGGCTACTGCACGGAGTTTGTCAAGTACCATCAGCCGTTCATCCTCGCAAACTTCAACGGCACCTCCGGCGACGTGGACGTCGTGACGCACGAGGCCGGCCACGCGCTCAACGCCTACCTGATCGCGAACAACCGCTTCGCGCTCGAGCTCGGCTGCGGCGGCATGGAGACCGCCGAAACGCACTCGATGAGCATGGAGTTTTTCGCCTGGCCGTATCTCGACGGCTTTTTCCCGCATGCGGGCGACGCGCAGCGCTACCGCTTCCAGCACGCGCTCGATGCGCTGAGCTTTCTGCCCTACGGCACAATGGTGGACGAATTCCAGCACCGCATCTATGCCGAGCCCGATCTCACCCCCGCCGGGCGCAACGCCGTCTGGCTGGAGCTGGAGGCGAAGTACCGTCCGCACATCGACCAGCGCGGCATCCCGTATCTCGAGCGCGGCACGCGCTGGCAATACCAGATGCACATCTATGAGACGCCGTTTTACTACATTGACTACTGTCTTGCGCAGACAGCGGCGTTCCAGTTCCTGCTCGCGTCGCAGGACGATTATGACGATGCATTCGCCCGCTACCTGCACCTGTCGGAGCAGGGCGGCGAAAAGCTCTGGACGGAGCTGTTGACCGAGGCCGGCTTCCGCTCCCCGTTTGCGCCGGGCACGCTCGCGCAGCTCGCCGCGCAGGTCGAGCCGCTCATCCGCCGGCAAAACATCTGAAAAAGGAGGCCCCCCGATGTACGAACTGAATCAGGTATCCGGAAACAGCTACTATATCCAGAGCCCCGCCAAGATCGGTCTCGTGCGCCTGAACGACACCGACGTCTGCCTCATCGACAGCGGCAACGACAAGGAGGCCGGGCGCAAGGTGCGCCAGCTGCTCGACCAAAACGGCTGGCATCTGACCGCCATCTACAACACGCACTCCAACGCCGACCACATCGGCGGCAACCAGTACCTGCAAAACCAGACCGGCTGCAGGGTCTACGCCCCCGGCATCGAGTGCGATCTCACGCGCCACCCGCTGCTCGAGCCCGCGTTTCTCTACGGCGGCTATCCGCCGAAGGACCTGCGGCATAAGTTTCTCATGGCGAAGCCGAGCGACGCGCAGGAGCTGACTGCGGCGTGCCTGCCGGAGGGGTTCGGGCTGCTGCCGCTGCCGGGGCATTTTTTCGACATGGTGGGCTTTCGCACGCCGGACGACGTGGTGTATCTGGCCGACTGCCTGTCGAGCCGCGAGACGCTGGAAAAGTATCAGATCGGCTTTCTTTACGACGTCGCAGCGTACCTGAACACGCTCGAGACGGTCAAGACGCTCCGCGCGCGTGCATTCGTGCCGGCACACGCCGCCGTGACGGAGGACATCGTGCCGCTCGCGCAGTACAACATCGACAAGGTGCTCGAGATCGCGGACATCATCACCGGGCTCTGCCGCACCCCGCAGACGTTCGAATCCGTGCTGCAGCAGCTGTTCCGGCGCTTTGATCTTGTGATGGATTTTGAGCAGTATGCGCTCGTCGGCAGCACGGTGCGCTCCTACCTCGCGTGGGGGAAGGACACCGGCCGGCTGCAGGTCATCTTTGACGATCACCGCCTGCTCTGGCAGCAGGCATGAAGTACAGATAAAAAAGTCTCCGCATCCGGTTGGATGCGGAGACTTTTTTCATTCCAGAAGCCCGTACTTTTCTTTCACACGCGCAAGCTTGCTCAGGAGCGGCTTGTACAGCACGAGCAAAAACACCGCCGTGCTGCACGCATGAATGAGGTTAAAAACGACCCCGGACGCGCACGTCGCAAGCCAGAGCTGCCACGAGGGCACGGCATTATACATGAGCATGCTCGCCGTGTCGAGCAGCACGCCGTAGAGCACGAACACCGACAAAAAGCCGTAGAGCAGCAGCGGCACGAGCCGCACCTTCCGCCCGGCAAACAGCACGCCGCCGAGAAAGCCCACGAGCCCGAAGCCGAGCATCTGCCACGGTGTCCACGGTCCCTGACCGAAGAAAAAGTTCGAGATCAGGCCAGCTGCAGCACCGGTGACGAAGCCCGCCTCCGGCGTGAAGGCCACCGCCGTGAGGATCACGATCGCGCACACGGGCTTACACTGCGGCAGCCAGTAAAACGCCGCGCGTCCGGCCACGGCCAGTGCCGTCATCGTCGAGAGCAGCACAAGCTCGCGCGCCTGCGGTCTGCGCCCCTCAAAGCGCAGCACGAACGGCACGAACATCAGTCCCACGAGCAGCAGCGACGTGAGGTAGTATTTGCGCTCGTCCCACACGCACACGAACACCGCCATCAGCGCCGGGATCGCCAGAAGCAGGATCGCCAGCGCGGCCCATGTGCGGCGCGTCAGTCTGCGAGACATTGCACGACCTCCTCGCACAGCACCGCGCCGGGTGCAGCGGTGCGCGCGATGCGCGCCGCCGCCGTGGTGTAAAAATAATTGCCGGAGAAAAACGCACGCGGGTCGTTTTCCGTCACGACCTCGCCGCGAAAGAGCAGACCGCAGCGGTCGGCATACTGCGCGCAAAACTCCACATCGTGGCTCACGATGCACACAGCCGTGCCCTGCGCGCAGAGCTTGCGCAGCAGCGCGCCGAAGTCCGCCTTGAACGCGCCGTCCATGCCCTTGGTCGGCTCATCGAGCAGCAGCACGCGCGGCTGCATGAGCAGCACCTTCGCCAGCGCGGCACGCTGCTGCTCCCCGCCCGAGAGATCAAACGGGTGCCGCTCGAGCAGCGGCGCGAGCGCCATCTGCTGCACAACCGTGTCCACCAGTGCGTCATCTCTGCCGAGCGACGCAAGATCGGCGCGCACCGTGTCCGCCGTGAAGAGCGTGCGCGGGTCCTGCGGCACGGCGGCGATGCCGTCGCGCAGGGGCTGGAGCGTGCGCTGCTTTTTCCCGTCCAGATACACGCTGCCGCGATACAGCCGCAGCTGCCCCGCAAGCACGCCGAGCGCCGTCGTCTTGCCGCCGCCGTTGCTGCCGGTGAGCGCGTAGAGCTCGCCCGGGCGCAGCGTGAGTGAAAAACCGCGCAGCACGTCCGGCGCGTTCTGCGCATAGCGAAACCAGCCGTCGCGCACGGTCAGCACGGGCTGTGCCTGTGCGGGGGCACTTTTCGCCTCCGACAGCGGATGCTGCGCATAGCCGCGCAGATATGCCCGCCCCTCGCGCACGGTGAGCGGCAGGTGCTCCGGTGCGCCGAGTGCGGCGGCGATGCGCCCGGGCGTTGGCTATGTCCGGCTTGCGCGAGGCGGCCAGGGCCTCGCCCGCCTCCTCCAGTGCGGCCGCCGCCTCCTGCGGCGCACCGGAGGCAAGCAGCCGCCCCCGTTCGAGTACGATGAGATGATCCGCCAGCGGCACGGCCTCCTCCAGCCGCTGCTCGGACAGCAGGATCGTGAGCCCCAGCTCCTCGTTGAGCTTGCGCAGCGTGTGCAAAAACGTGCTCGCCGCGATGGGGTCGAGCTGGCTCGTCGGCTCGTCCAGAATGAGCACATCCGGCCGCATGACCACGACGGAGGCGAGGTTGAGCATCTGCTTTTGCCCGCCGGAGAGCGTGTGCACGTCGCGCTCGAACCAGTCGGCAATGCCGAAATAGCTCGCCATCTCGGCGACACGCAGCCGCATGGTTTTTTCGTCGCAGCCGAGGCTCTCGAGCCCGAACGCGAGCTCGTGAAACACCTTGTCCGTCACGATCTGATCGTCCGGATGCTGGAGCACGAAGCCGATGCGCCGCGCCTGCTCGGCAAACGGGATGTCTTTTAAAAGCGCGTCCCCAAAGCGCACCGTGCCGCCGGTCTCGCCGTGCGGCGTGAGGCAGGTCTTGAGCTGGCGCAGGAGGGTCGACTTGCCGCTGCCGCTCTCGCCGCAGAGGACCGTGACCGCGCCCTCGGGGATCGTGAGCGTGAGATCGTCGAGCGCCGGGCGCGTCTGCCCCGGATAGGAAAATGTCAGATGTTCGAGCGCAAACGACGCCATGTCAGCGCCTCCTTTCCATCGAGCAGCAGCGGCAAAAAGCACAGCAGCGCAAAGCACGCCGCGCACACCGCGCCGAGCGCGCCGGCGCTGCCGATGTGTATCGACGGGTAATAGCGCACATACAGCGCGCCGCGGCCGATGCCCACGCACACGCCCGCAAGCGCGAGCGCAAGCACGGCGCTGAGCAGGCCGTCGCGCCGGGTGAAGCGGTAGTTGCCGAAATACGTTCTTCTGCCGGCGCCGTAGCCCCGGCTCTTCATGGAGTCCGCCGCCGTGATGCCGCTCTCGAGCGCCCACGAGACGGTGACGGACAGCACACGCGCGCCGCTGCGCAGCCGCTGCCACGCACCGCCCTCACGCGTGCCGCAGCCGAGCGACGCCTGTGCCGCAGCGACGGCGCGCATATGCGCAGTGAACTTCGGCACGAAGCGCAGCGCCATGCTCAGCAGCAGGGACACGCTCGGCAGCACGCCGCCGAACACGTACAGATATTTATCCGCCGTCATGACGGCGTTGCAGCACTGAAACCACAAAATCACGGCCGCGAACATCGCCGCCGCAGCCGCTCCGTAGCACAGGGCCTCGCGCGTGACGGGGTTGCCGTTGGGCAGATAAAACAGCATCGTCACGCCCGCGTGGTTGAACAGTGCATTGAGCGCCGCCATCAGCACCAGAAACGGCACGAGCCGGCCGAGTGTCCGCCACAGGCTGCGCCAGCCGCGCAGCTGCGCGCAGTAGCCCAGCGCGCCCAGCAGGCTCAGCGCCAGAAACACCGGGTGCAGCACGAACATCGTCAGCAGCAGCACCGCCGCAAAATAGCAAAAGGTCAGCGCCGGATGCAGCGCCGAAAAAGAATCGGTCATGGTTCTCCTTGCCGGGCGCCGACGTCGCGCCCAAGATCACAGGTATAGCTCCAGACGACGGTGTCGCCGTCGTGCAGCGTGCAGCTGCTGCAGCCATAGTCCGGCCAGACGCCGTTGACACTGTACATCCAGCCGGAGAGGTTGCCGCAGTCGAATTCGTAGAGGTTGCCGATGCCCTCGATGTAGGCGCTGTTGTACGCGGGCGTCCAGTTCGACTCCATGTGGATGCCCTGCGCCCGGCAGACACGCTGCAGCACGTCAAACACCGTGTCCCCCTCGGAAAAGGCGACCACCGTCTCCGGCAGGAGCACGCCGTCGGACGGGATAAGCTCCGCCTTGCCGGGGCTCAGATCGTCCATGTGCCCGAGCACCGTGCCGCATTCGATCGTCACCGTGCAGTGCAGCGCGCCGTCACTGTCCGGCTGCGCACCGCAGGCAGTACATAGCACCAGCAGCAGGCACAGCAGCAGGCAAGCAATGCGCCGCTTAGCCATGGCGCACCGTCCCGCCGGCGACCGTGAGCGTGGCCGCTGCCGAGGCGAGGCTCTCGGTCTCGTCCGCGGCGGCAAGCACCGCGTCCGTCACCGTCAGCGCCGACTCCGTAACACCGTCGGCCAGCCGAAAGTGCAGGCGCACGAGCACGCTGCCGGTCGATGTGGCCAGCGCAGCCCCCTCCTCCGGCAGACACAGCGCACGCGCGCTGCCGGTCTCGTTTGCGCGCGCGGGGTCGCTCTCCCACTCCGGGAGGCTTCCCATCACGAGCGGGATGTCCCCGTCATCCGTGCCGAGAAAGGTCAGCTGCGCCGGGTCAAAGGCCACGGCGATGCTCGCCGCTCCGTAATGTCCGCCGTCCGGCAGACCGGTCAGCTCCACATCGACTGTGCACACACCGTCGGCATCCGCCGGCGTGCACACGAGCGTCAGCGTGGGGTCAACGTCCGCATCGCTCTTTTGCCGCAGCGCGATGCACAGCACCACGATCGCCGCGACAAGCAGGACGCTGAGCGCAATGGCAAGATTCTTTTTTGTCCGGAAAGACTTCATGTTTCGTCCTCCTGCGCTGCGGGCAGCGCCGTATCATACACAAAGCTGTCGGCCACCGCGCGCACATCCTGCGCGTCCACGCGGCCGTTGAGATCCGCATCCATCGCCAGCAGCACGTTCGCCGCCGGAGTCGTCTCCCCGGCGCAGGCCGTGCGGATGGCCAGCGCATCCTGCGCGTTGATGACGCCGTCACCGTTGACATCGCCGACGGTGAGCACGGCAGGCTTCCCGCTTGCCGCGGTGTAGCTTGCCGGGTCATTGAGCGCGTCATCCGTCACGTCCGGTGCGAAGAGCCACACCCACGTCGGCGTGCCGCTGCGCTCGGATAATACGGGGCTGTAGAGCAGCTGCGTCCCGTCGGAAAACGTGACGGTGCTGTCCGCCGACGCATCCGGCGGGCACACCGCGACCGTGCGGTATCCTGCCGGGATGAGGCCGCTGCCGTCCGCCGTGCAGAGCACGCGCGCGATCGACGCGCCGGGCTCGTCGGGCGTCTTGACCGTGGGCGTGTCCGTCTCCTGATAGAGGCTGCTCTGCCCGCGGCGCAGACGCGACACGGCCACAAGCGCATACACCGCCTGCTCGGTGGCAAGGCTGTTCACACCACCGGAGGCCGTGTGGCGAAAGGCAGCCGCATCCGCATCATAAAACGTCAGCAGCGCATCGACTGCCGAGCCGCCGCCCTTGACAAAGCGGCTGTCCGTGTCCGGATCGATGCCCAGCGCCGTGCACGCGACGATGACCTGCGCGGCGCTCTCGGCGTTCACAACGCCGGATGAAGCGAAGCCCCCGTCGCCGGTCTGCATCGCCGAGAGCACATCCAGACCGCGCGTCACGGCCGCCGCGACCGCCGCCTCGGAGCGGTAGGCCGCCAGCGCCTGCAGCGCCATGGCCGTCATGTCCGGGTCGGCAGCAGAGCCGCCGAACGCCCAGCCGCCGCCGGAGCACTCGGCGCTCAGGATCGCATCCACGCACTGACGGCGCACCGCGCTGCCGGGCAGGTAATTGCGGCTGTCGAGCGCGAGCAGCGCGAAGATGGGCCCGTTGATGCCCTGATTGCTCACCCATGCAAAATCCGCATACGGCGCGGTCAGATCGCACCCGCCGACCTGCGCCGCGTCGCGCCCGATGGCGGACAGGGCGAGGATGACGCGCGAATTGTCCGTGGACTTGTAGGCGTTGAGCGCGCCCTCGCGCCCGGATGCCGCCGTCAGCTCCGGCGCTTTGGCCGCGAGGTCTGCGTAATAGCGCGCAAAATAGTCGCTGTCCGCGGTGTAATAGCCGCCGCGCGCGAGACCGAGCACCGTCCACTCATCACCATAGCCCGGCGACGGGACGGCGGAAGCCTGCCGCGCCAGCGCAGCCGAGAGCACAGGCTGCACATCCGCAGCCTGCGCCGGCGGGACCGGCAGCACCGTGCAGATGAGCACCAGCGCCAGGATCAGTGCCAAAGATCGTTTGTCAGCTTTCATCGTTTGCCTCCCAAGGGAATATCGAAAACATGCAGCGCACTGCGCGCGCCTGCTTTGAAATCACGCATCATTATAACAGCCGCCCACTGCAAAATCAACGCTCTGCGACATTTCCCGCACCGGGAAACCGTGCTTTTTTCCGGATACTTTGCTGCGGCGGCTTTTGCGCATTTTCCCGCGCGCGCCGTGATACGATAGCACCATGGACGTCATCTATCTCGATCGCCTGTTCGGGCTCAATCTGCTGCTCGACTACTGCCTTATGCTCGCGTCCGCGCGCGTATGCGGCGTGGTGCTGCGCCGCGGCCGGTATCTGCTCGCAGCGCTCACGGGCGCGCTGTACGCAGCGGTCATGGTGCTGCCCGGGTGCGGCTGGCTCGGCAGCGGCGCGATGAAGCTCGCGCTCGGCGCGGCCATGGCGCTCATCGCCTTCGGCGGCGAGGCGCACTGGGCGCGGTGCGCGGTGGTGTTTTTCGCGGTGTCCGCCGCGTTCGGCGGCGCGGTATACGCAGCGAGCATGCTCGCGGGCGTGTCGCCGGGCAGCGGTGCGCTCGTGACGGTGTCCGGCCGGGTGCTGGTGCTGTCGTTTGCCGTGTGCTATGCGGCCGTGTCGACGGTGTTCCGGCGGCGGGCAAAGACCGCCGCGCGCGAAGTGCGCACCGTGACGGTCACACTCGCCGGACGCAGCACGACCGTCCGCGCTCTGCGCGACAGTGGCAACGACCTGCATGACCCGGTGTCCGGTCTGCCGGCGGCCGTGGTCGAGCGCGCGGCGGTGCTGCCGCTGTTTCCGGCGCTGCACGCGCTGCCGGACGACGCGGTGCAGGCGCTGTCGGTGCTCGGCGCGCTGCCGGAATGTACCGGACGGGTCGTGCTGCTGCCGTACCGCGCGGTGGGCGTGACGGGTGCGCTGCTGCCGGCGTTTCGGCCGGACAGCGTGATGATCGACGGCGCGCCGGAGCCGATGCTGCTGGCCCTGAGCGCGCAGGCACTCACATCCGACGGGGCATTTTCCATGGTGCTGCCGCCAAAAAGCTGAGGAGGGGTTTTCGTGCCAAGACTACTGGAAAGACTGCACACGCTCTGGACGGCGCTGCGGCTGCGGCTGCGCGGCGGTGCGCCGGGGGTGTTTTACATCGGCGGGAGCGATACCATGCCCGCCCCACTCGACCGCGAGGCCGAGCAGCAGGCTATCCGCGCGCTCACCGCCGGGAGCGAGGACGCCGCGTCCCTGCTCATCGAACACAACCTGCGGCTGGTGGTGTACATCGCACGCCGGTTTGAAAACACCGGCATCCACATCGAGGATCTGATCTCGATCGGCACGATCGGTCTCGTCAAGGCCATCCACACCTTCAAGCCGGACAAGAACATCAAGCTTGCGACCTACGCCTCGCGCTGCATCGAAAACGAGATCCTCATGTATCTGCGCAAATGCAGCGCGCAGAAAACGGAGGTGAGCATTGACGAGCCGCTCAACACCGACTGGGACGGCAACGAGCTGCTGCTCTCGGACATCCTCGGCACGGACGCCGACGCCGTGAGCCGCCCGCTCGAGGACGACGCCGAGCGCACCATGCTCCTGCACGCCATCGAGACGCTGTGCGAGCGCGACCGGCGCATCATCCTGCTGCGCTTCGGCATCGGCGGCACGCACGAGGCGACGCAAAAGGAGGTCGCGGATCTGCTCGGCATCTCGCAGAGCTACATCAGCCGGCTCGAAAAGCGCATCATCGTGCACCTGCGGCAGGAAATGCTCAAGCAGATGCAGTGCTGAAAACGTCCAAAGCGGCGGCTCTGACCGGAGCCGCCGCTTCATTTCTCATTTTTTCACGCGGCACTGAATCCGCTGCACACCGCAAAAGAGCAGAAACACCACGAGATCGACCACCACGACGCTCGCGCCTGACGGCGTCTCGAACACGTAGGACAGCACCATGCCCAGCAGGAAGTTCACCACCGACACCACGGCCGCGCAGATCGTGACCGAGCGGAACGTGCCGAACACGCGCATTGCCGTCAGCGCCGGGAAGATGATGAGACTCGAGATGAGCAGCGCGCCCATCATGCGCATACCGAGCACGATCGTGACCGCCGTGAGCACCGCGAGGAGCATATTGTACGCCTGCGTGTGCACGCCCGTCGCGCGTGAGAACGTCTCGTCAAAGGTGACGGCGAAAATGCGCGGATAGCACAGCACGAACAGCGCCAGCACCGCCGCCGACAGGATCAGGCTCAGGCGCAGATCGGCCGACGACAGCGACAGGATGCTGCCGAACATGTAGTTATTCACATCGGTATTCATGCCGCTCGTGACGGATACGGTCATCACGCCGATGGCCAGTGCGCTGCTCGAGAGCAGCGCGATCGCGGCGTCACCCTTGAGCTTGCCGCTCTGCGACAGGCGCAGCAGCAAAAACGCCGCCACGACCACGACCGGCACCGCCACTGCCAGCGGCGCGAGATTGAACGCCGCTGCGATCGCAAGTGCGCCGAAGCCGACGTGACTCAGTCCGTCGCCGATCATGGAGTAGCGCTTGAGCACGAGCGACACGCCCAGAAGCGATGCGCACAGCGACACCAGCACACCCACCACGAGCGCGCGCACGAGAAACGGATACGACAGCATCTCCAGAATGATCTTCATACCTTCCGCCCTCCCAGAAACCGGCGCGCGGCATCGCTCTGCTTATAGTCCGCCGCCGTGCCGTAAAACAACTGCTGATGGCCGAGGTGCAGCACGTGCGTGGCATAGCGCAGCGCGGCGTCAATATCGTGCGTGACCATGATGACGGTGATGTCGTTGCAGAGGTTGACGAGCTTGATGAGGTTATACAGTTCCCCCGTCGCCACGGGGTCAAGCCCCGTGACCGGCTCGTCGAGCAGGAGGAGCTTGCGCGTGGCGCACAGGGCGCGCGCGAGCAGCACGCGCTGCTGCTGGCCGCCGGAGAGCGCCTGATAGCTGCAGCCGGCCAGATCCTCGATGCCCATGCGCTCCATGTTCTCCTGCGCACGGGCGCGGTCGGCGCGGGAATAAAACGCGCGGCCGTGCATCTGGTTGATGCAGCCCGAACGCACGACCTCCGCCACGCTTGCCGGAAAGTCGCGCTGGAGCTGTGTCTGCTGCGGCAGATAGCCGATCTCGTTGCGCACGAGCCCGTCGCCGAGCGTGATGCTGCCCTGCTCCGGCGCCTTGAGACCGAGCAGTCCCTTGATGAGCGTGGACTTGCCCGAGCCGTTTTCGCCGACCACACACAGCAGATCGCCGCGCGAGACCGTGAAGTTCACGTCGCGCAGCACCGTCTGCCCGTCATAGCCGAGGCAGACGTGTTCACAAGTAATGAGTGCCATTCAGTTCAATGCCTCCCGCAGCGCCTGTACGTTGCGCTCCATGAGCTGCAAATACGTTGCGCCGTTTGCAAATGCCTGCGCTGTCACGTTGTGACAGGTCGCAAACTCCAGTTTTTTCGCGCCCGTGGCCTCACAGATCGTGTCAGCGAGCTTGCCGTTCGAGAGCTCGATCGTGAACACGACCGGGATACCCTCCGCGCGCACCTTGTCGATCAGAAATGCCACCGTGGCAGCCGACGGCTCGGCCGCGTCCGCGCAGCCTGGATAGGCCGCATAGTAGTCCAGTCCGTAGGCGTCGGCAAAATACCGCAGTGGGAAACGGTCTGCAAAAACCACCGTTTTCCGCGCAGCATTCTCCACCACGTCCTGAAATTCCGCGTCAAGGCGGTCAAGCTGCTCCACATAGTCCCCACAGCGCTGCGCATACTGCGCCGCGTGCGCGCTGTCCGCCGCCGAGAACGTGTCGCACAGCTTCCGGCAGATGCGTGCGGCGTTGCGCGGAGACGTCCAGACGTGCTCATCGAGCTCTTCCTCGTCCTCGTCCTCGTCCTCCTCGTCATGGTCGTGGCCGTGCCGTTCGGCCTGCATTCCCTCGACGGTCTGCTCGTGCAGCAGCTCAACGCAGTCCATGAGCGTCACGACACGCAGGTTCGGGTTATCGACGCCGTCGAGCACGGTCTTCACCCACGCGTCCGACTCGCCACCGACGTAGATGAACACGTCGGCATTGCGGATGGCGATGATGTCCTTCGGCGTCGGCTCATAGGCGTGCACCTCGCAGCCGGGGCGCAGCAGCATCGTGACCGACACATCGTCCCCGCCGACCTGCCGCGCAAAGTCATAGGGCGCAAAGATCGTCGTGACGACATGGAGCTTGCCATCGTCTGCATCCGGGTTTTTCTGCACCGCACAGCCGGACAGCGCCGACACCGCCAGCACAGCCGAGAGCAGCACACATAAAATCTTACGCATGGCCGTCACGCTTTCTGCCGCAGGCGGCGCACGTGCCGTAGATCGTCGTGCTGCGCCCGTCGACCGTGAAGCCCGCCGCGCGCAGCAGGTCTGCCTGCAGCGCGTCGGAGACGCCGGTGTCAAGATGGATCAGCCGCCCGCAGCCGACGCATTTTAAGTGCAGGTGCGCATCGCAGTGACCGGGATCCATGGCCTGATAGGCCGCGCTCCCGCCGCTCTCGGGCGCGAAGCGGCGCACCGTGCCCTCCTCGACCAGGCGGTCAAGCGCGCGGTAGACCGTGCTGCGTCCGGGTGCAGCGTCGCCCATGGCCGCGAGCAGCTGCTCGACCGTGAACTGCTCGTCCGCGTGCGCAGACAAAAACGCCAGCAGCGCACAGCGCTGCTGCGTGTGATAACTGTTTCGCATGATTCGCCTCCAAATCGGGAATCAGTCCCGAATTCAAACCGTAGCATACACGCACTTTGCCCGTCTGTCAAGGGAAAACTGCAAAAATCCCGCCGGACGCAATGTCCGGCGGGATTTCCAACTTCCGATTCAGGCAAGGGCGGCTTCCGGCTCGCCCGCGTCACCGAGCGCATCACTGATGAACTGCGGCACCTGTTCGCGCGTCATACCCAGCGCAACGGCCAGCTCCCCGTGGAGCATCTCCTCGGCGCGCTTCATATAGCGCTCATCGACGAGGCCGAGCTTCTTGCCGCGCTCGATCATCCGGCAGCGCTTGGCGCGCACGTCCTTGATCAGCTGCAGAAGGTCGGCGCAGGTGTAGTTCTGGAGGCATTGCTGATAGTGCTCATTGAGAAAACGGAGATTGGCGTTTTCATAGACCTCCGCGGTCATCGCCGGGATGCGGTCAATGAGCGCCAGCGCCTCCTCGCGCGAGATCACCGGGCGCATGAACACCTTGCTGTCCACGGGCGTGAACACCTTCCCCTCGCGGTAAATGGGCGCAAGCGTATAGTAATCGCGGTGCTTGTCCACACCGGAGATCTTCGGCGTGCCGATCTCCTCCACGCGGCAGACGCCCTCGTTTCCATACACGATCAATTGACCAATCTCGTACATTTGACTATCCTTTCCTCCGCCAAGCCTCAAAAACAAACAAATCGGGCGGCCATGCGGCCGCACTGCGGCCGCAAACCTGCCCCCTTGAAATAGTGTAACACAAATTTTGAGAAAATGTAAGCTTTTTTTCATTTAGGTCTTGATTTTTTTGTGAAACCGGATAGAAAAACAATTTACAGAGCAAAACGACGCAATGGGCGCGCACATTTGCCGCCAAAGGGAGGAAGAACGGAATGCAGATCGAATGGCGCCGCATCTGGAAGGTGCTGCTGGGCTGCGTGTGCACCGCCGCCGGTATCGCCCTGCTCACCTGCGGGCAGCTCGGCTGGGGTCTTACCGCGCTGGAGGCGGCCGTGCTGCTGCTCGCATTGCAGTACGCACCGCGCGGCACACGGCTTTGGAAAACGTGGTGGTTCGTGGAGCTGGTGCTCGCGCTCGCCGTCACGGCGGGATGTGCAGGCGTCGCCACCGTCCGCGAGATGCGCTCGCCGGCGCAGGCCGTCGTCATCACGACCGAGCGCAACGTGCCGCCCGAGACCGCAGCCCCGGTACCGACCGACGCACCAAAACAGCCGCAGACGACCGCCGCAGCGGATGCCGCCTACATCGGCAACCGCAACTCCATGAAATATCACCGCGCCGGCTGCAGATACGCAGCGCAGGTCAAAGAGGAAAACCGCATCGCCTTTGACAGCGCCGAGCAGGCGCTGACCGCGGGCTACACACCCTGCGGCGCGTGCAAGCCGTAAACAGCAGAAAACCGCGCTCCCGTGTTTCGGGAGCGCGGTTTTTCAGACTGTCAAAAAGTATTACTTTTTGACAAAGGGGCTTGCGGCCTGACTGCAGCGCACGCGCCGTCCGCCGGACGCGGACGGC
>OKUM01000152.1_pt1 | contig 50891 bp, 43 predicted proteins | sample 1606801 | NCBI WGS metagenome assembly OKUM01 (sample SAMEA3882546, study PRJEB24775) | human gut metagenome | biome: human-associated habitat; feature: intestine environment; material: feces | place: Netherlands | collected 2009/2010
GAGTGACTGACTACGAATCAGTAGGTCTAGGGTTCGAATCCCTACCGGGTCACCACATAAAGGGACTGTCACATTTTGTGGCAGTCTTTTTTCTTTAGCTAACCACTAACAACTAGCCGCTAACCACTTAAAAGGGCTTGTCGTCGTGCGACAAGCCCTTTTATCTACTTTAGGCGCGGCCCTATCCATGCTATAATAGAGTCATCGCAAATTGTGAAAAGGAAGTGTAAGCTATGACAGTCCAAATCGAAGAGCTATTGAAAGCTTTTGAATTGAACAACCCGTATCTTAAATTTTATTTGAATAAAAATGACGGCCATATGGCCCTGGTCACGGAAATCCCCGGAGATGACAAGGCGGAAAACGAAGTGACGGCCCATCCCGATGCCTATATCAAGCTGCCGACCCAGGCCGACCTGGACCTGCCGGAAATGATCAAGGGCTTCGTCCCCATGATGAAGGACCCCAAGCAGCGGGCCGCCTTCCAGCAGTCCATCGAAGCCGGCAAGACCGTAACCCAGTTGGAACGGGAATTGAAGGACATGGGCCTGGTCCAGTTCTGGTATACTTTCCAGCGCATGGAATTTCGCAAGATTGCCAAGAAATGGTGCGAAGACAACCATGTCGCTTATGAAGAATAACGTTGCGGAGGCTCGATCATGAAAATTTCAGATATCGGTGAATTTGGATTCATCGATGCCATCAAAGCGGATACGCTCTACCATAAAGAGAACGTCGTCGTTGGCATCGGCGATGACGGTGCCGTCTATACGACGACGCCAGGCTGGCAGCAGGTCGCTGTCATCGATACGATGGTCCAGAACAGCCATTTCATCATCGGCCAGACGGCAACCTGGCATGATGTCGGCTTTAAAGCCGTCGCTTCGAACCTCAGCGACATCGCAGCCATGGGGGCCGTACCGACGCACATTGTCTTATCGACGGCATTGGCGCCGCAGATGGAAGTCGACGACGTCGTTGAAATGTATCGCGGCATCAAGGATATCTGCCGGGCCTATGAGGTCAATATCCTCGGCGGCGATACGGTCATGTCTAAAGAAGGCGTCGTCATCACCGTGGCCGCCTTTGGCGAAATCGAAGCCGGGAAATCCCTGCTGCGCAGCGGCGCCCAGGCTGGCGATGTCATTGCCGTATCCCATACGATCGGCGATTCTGCCGGTGGTCTGGATGTGCTCCTGGCTGGGCAGGACGGTTATGAAGCTTTGAAGAAAGCCCACCAGTACCCGGAACCGCAGATTTCCCTGGGCCGGTTATTGGTACAGCATCATTGCCATAGCTTGAACGACATCAGCGACGGTTTGGCCAGCGAGTCCAATGAAATCGCTAAGGCTAGCGGCGTCGAATTGGTCATCGACCGGGACAAAGTGCCGACGAGCGGTGAATTGAAAGCCTGGGCTGCGGCAACGGGCAAGGATATTTGGAAATTCGTCTTCAATGGCGGTGAAGACTATGAACTGGTCTTCACTATGGCCCCTGGCGATTTCCAGGCCCTGCAGGCCGACTATCCGGCTGTGACGCCCATCGGAATCGTCCGTCCGGGACCTGGCCAGGTCTTGCTTCGCCACGATGGGGGCGAACAGGTCCTGCCGCCGACGGGGTGGACCCATTTTTAAAAGGAGAAGACTATGACCTTTGATGTAGCAACTCATTCAGAAGCGGATACGATCGCTTTGGGCAAGGCCTTGGGGCCGGTCCTCGGCGACGGCGATGTCCTGGCCCTGCGCGGCGATCTCGGCGCCGGTAAGACCCATTTCGTCCAGGGCATTGCCCAGGGCATGGGGATTGACGATGTCGTCGTCAGCCCGACGTTCACCATTCTGAATTATTATGAAAATACCCTTCCTCTCCAGCATTTCGATTTTTATCGGCTGGAAGAAGACTATGAATTAGATGACCTGGGATTCGACGACTATCTCGAAAGCGGCGTGACCGTCATCGAATGGTCGGAAAAATTCCCGGATCGCCTGCCTGACGACGCGGCCATTGTCACTATCGAAAAGACGAGTCCTACCGACCGCCTGTTCCATTTTGATTTCCGCGGCAGCCGCTGGCAGGCTGTAGAAAATGAGGTAAAAAAATATGCTCTTAGCCATTGAAACATCGAGCCTTGTATCGAGTGTCGCTTTGCTCCATGACGACACGCTGCGGGCTGAACTCACTATCCAGGCACGGCTGACCCATTCGGAACAGCTCATGCCCCACATTGCCGACATGCTCGACAAGGCGTCGGTCAAGAAAAGCCAGATTGACGGCGTCGCCGTAGCCGTCGGTCCCGGTTCCTTTACGGGCCTGCGCATCGGTCTGGCTACAGCCAAAGGCTTGTCCTTTGCTTGGAATGTCCCTATCGTCGGTGTGACGACACCGGTCAGCCTGGCCTGGAATTTCGTCGGCGTCTCCGATCGCATCTGTACGCTCATCGATGCCCAGAAAGGCAACGTTTATGCTGGCGTCTATCGCTGGGACCGGACGACGCTGACGACGGAAAAAGAAATCTATATTGCCCCGCGGACGGAAGTCCTGGATACGCTGGAACAGGAAGGCCAGCCCGTCGTTTTCTGCGGCGATGGCTCCCTCAAAGGGTGTAAGGACATCGAAGGGCACAGTCCCTTGTTCCGCATGGCGCCGCCGACGATGGTCATTCCCCGTGCCGGCAGCGTTGCCCTGGCAGCCAATGTCCGCTTTGCTGCCGGTGACTACGACGACTGCATGACCTTGACGCCGTCGTACCTGCGCCGCAGTGAAGCCGAAGTGCTCTGGGAAAAACGCCACGGCGGTGCATTATGCCGGTAACAGTCCGTCAGGCTGGCCGGGAAGATCTGCCGGCCATCATCGCCATCGAAGAGGCCTCCTTTTCCGTGCCCTGGTCCCATCAGTCCCTGGCAGCGGAACTGGACAATCCTGTCGCTAAGTATTACGTTCTGGAAGGGGAAACAGGTCAGGTCCTCGGGTACGCTGACGTCTGGCTCATCGCCGATGAAGGCCAGCTGGCCAACATCGCCATCCACCCGTCCGCCCGGGGCCATGGTTATGGCGAGACCCTCCTGCGCACGGCTATGGAAGCCCTGTTCCAGGACGGCTGTACGAGTATGTTCCTGGAAGTCCGCCAGTCCAATGCACCGGCCCAGGGCTTGTACCGCAAGCTGGGCTACGAAGGCGTTGCCGTCCGTAAGGATTACTATTCCCAGCCTGTAGAAGATGCCTGCATCATGCAGTGTCAGAAAGAAAATTACCAATGGTTCAGCCATTCACGATAAAAAGGATGAAATCTATGTATACCTTAGCTTTAGAAACGAGTTGTGACGAAACGTCGGCTGCTGTCATCGAAGACGGCCGCCACATCTGCTCCAACATCATATCGACACAAGTACCGATTCACCGCAAATTCGGCGGTGTCGTACCGGAAATCGCCTCGCGCCAGCATATCGAATACGTCCTGCCCATCATCAAGGAAGCCCTCGATACGGCGCAGGTCACCTTAGCCGATATCGACCATATCGGCGTTACCTACGGGCCCGGCCTGGTCGGTGCCCTGCTGGTCGGCGTCGCCGCCGCCAAGGCCATCAGCTTTGCTGCCGATAAGCCCCTGGTCGGTGTCAACCACATGGAAGGCCACATCTTTGCCAATTTCCTCAGCCATCCCGAACTGGAACCGCCGTTCCTGGCCCTCGTCGTTTCTGGCGGCCATACGCAGCTGGTCCAGATCAATGGCTATAATTCGTTCAAACTCATGGGTCAGACCCGCGACGACGCAGCCGGCGAGGCCTTCGACAAGATCGCCCGCGTCATGGGCTATCCCTATCCGGGCGGTCCGCAGATCGACAAATTGGCCAAGGAAGGTAATCCCGATGCCATCGCCTTCCCGAAAGCCCTCCATGAAAAGCATAACTTCGAGTTCAGCTTCAGTGGCCTCAAGTCGGCTGTCCTCAACTACCTGCACACGCAAGAACAGCGCGGCCAGTCCTATAATGCGGCCGATGTCGCGGCCAGCTTCCAGAAGACCGTCGTCGAAACGCTCGTCGAAAAGACCATGGACGCCGCCTCTTACTGTGGGGCTAAAAAAATTGCCGTCGCCGGCGGCGTCTCGGCCAACAGCGGCCTGGCAGCGGCCATGAGTGCGGCCTGTGCCGACAAGGGCTATGCCTTTTACCGGCCAGATCCGATCCTCTGCACCGATAACGGCGCCATGATCGGCTGCCGGGCCTATTATATGGCCTTGGACGGCCGTTTTGCCGATTTGACGCTCAACGCCAAGCCGGCCCTGCCGATTACATCGGACTAATCCTGTGAAGAGATGGGGGAATCTTCTATGGCTACACTTGAAGCGGTCTGCCGGACTCAGAGCACGTTGTCGCCCGTGCAGATCCATATTTTACAGAACAGTGAAGAATTATTGCAGTTCGCCAGCGACTTGTCGCACCGGGAACTCTTCGTCTACGTGCCGGGAAAGGACGCGGGGACCCTGGTCCTGGCCGCCCACCGGACGCCGCTCCTGCAAAAAGGACGGCAGACCGAGACGACCGATCCGGGCGCTGTCTTTTCCCGGTATGAAGAACCCTTCAACTATCAGGTTTTCCAGACCGGGCAGGCCTTGCAGGGCGAAAGGGAAATCGAATACGGCCGCATGGCGCCGATCGTGTCCTATCCCTTCGTCGATAACGGCGGCGGGACGATTGCCGTCATTGCCTTTGTCGGAGCCGTCGAAGACAACCGGGAAATCTTGACGGAAACGGCCTTTTTGTCCTTGCAGGTGCCCATGGATTTCCATTCCATGTACCGGCCCTTGTCCATCCAGGATGGCGTCGTCCTGGTCAACTGCAACGGCGTCGTCATCTATGCCGACGACATGGCCGACAGCATCCTGCACATGTGCGGCCAGCGCGGCGCCATTACGGGGACCAATATCTACAATACCCGCCTCGACCTGACCGGGGCCAAGAAAGCCCTGTCCCAGGCGACGGGGCTGACCGACGACGTGACGCTCGGTGAAGCCGTCGTTTCCCGCCGGGTCATTCCTATCCTGCAGCGCGGCAAAGTCCGCCGGGTCATTTCCATCCTGACCGAGCGGACGGAATTGCACCGCAAGGAAGAAGAACTCATGGTCAAGACGTCGGTCATCAAGGAAATCCACCACCGCGTCAAGAACAACTTGCAGACCATCGCCAGTCTGCTGCGCATGCAGATGCGGCGCACGACCAGTGAAGAAGCGCGGGACGTCCTCAAAGAAAGCCTGAACCGGATTCTCAGCATTTCTTTGGTCCACGAGACGTTGTCCCACCACGATGAAGAGAACATTGATATTTCCGACGTGGCCCAGAAACTGCTGGGCCTCCTGGCTCACAGCCTGGTCAGCAAGGACTGCCATGTAGAGACGGAATTTTCCGGGGAAATATTGCCTCTGCCGTCCGATGCTGCGACGTCGCTGGCGCTGGTCCTGAACGAACTCATTACCAATGCCATCATCCACGGTTTTGAAGGGCGCAGCCAGGGGACCCTGTCTATCACGATCCGCCGGGACGGGGATACCGGTCTCATCCTGGTCTGTGATGACGGCGTCGGCATGGCCCAGGCGCCGGTCGATACGGGCCGCAAGCATCTGGGCATGGCCATCGTGCGGACGCTGATCGAGAAAGATTTACAAGGGGCGATTGCTTTCGATGACGGCGTGCCGGAAGGGACGGTCGTCACAATCCGTTTTCCATTACCAGAGAGGGGAGAATAACCAATGGGATATCGCGTTGTAATAGGGGATGACGAATCGATCATCCGTATGGATTTATGTGAAATGCTGGAAGATGCCGGCCATACCGTCGTCGGGGAAGCGGCTGATGGCGTCGAGGCCCTCGATTTAGTACGCAAGGAGAAGCCGGACATCGTCCTCCTGGACATCAAGATGCCCCGCCTGGACGGCATCCACGCGGCCCGCATGATTGGCCACGAAGGCCTGGCACCGGTCCTGCTGCTCACGGCATACAGCCAGCAGGATATCGTCGACAAGGCCAAGGACTCCGGGGTCCTCGGCTATCTGGTCAAACCGGTCAGCCCGGTGAATCTCTTCCCGGCCATCGAAATCGCTATTTCCCAGTTCCGCCACCAACGCGAAGTGGCGCAGCAGCTCGATGATATGAACGAACGCATCGAGACGCGCAAAGCCGTCGACCGGGCCAAAGGCTGCCTCATGGACTTATATCATATATCCGAACACGAAGCTTACCGCCGGTTGCAGCAGTACAGCATGAAGAACCGGAAATCCTTGAAAGCCGTGGCCGATGCGGTCGTCGCCAGTGCGGAAAAGATAAAAAGTCAAAAAAAATAAAACGTTTCAGGAAAAAGTCAGGGCTAAGGCCTTGACTTTTTTACCTTTAATGGCTAATATATATATTGTAAGTTAGCACTCGGAAGTATGGAGTGCTAATAAAGAGTAGCAACTTACTTTTAAGGAGGAATATAAAATGTTAAAACCGTTAGGAGATCGCGTAGTTATCCGTGTATTGGAACAGGAAGAAAAAACTGCAAGCGGTATTTTTTTACCGGACACTGCTAAAGAAAAACCGAGCCAGGGCGAAGTCGTAGCCGTAGGTCCGGGCAAAGTACAGGACGACGGTAAACGCGTTGCTTTGGATGTCAAAGTAGGCGACAAGATTATTTTCTCCAAATATGCCGGCACAGAAGTCAAGTTCGAAGGCACCAAATATTTGATTGTCAGCGAACGCGACATCTTGGCTATCATCTAATAAATCATCAATTTAAAACTACTTAACTTTCACATAGGAGTGTGTTCAACATGGCTAAACAGATTTTGTTCAACGAAGATGCACGCCGCGCTCTCGGCAAAGGCGTAGACGCTTTGGCAAATGCCGTAAAAGTTACTTTAGGGCCTAAAGGCCGCAACGTCGTTCTTGACAAGAAATTCGGTGCACCGACCATCACTAACGATGGTGTTACCATCGCCCGCGATATCGAATTGGAAGATCCCTTTGAAAACATGGGCGCACAGCTCGTCAAAGAAGTCGCAACCAAGACTAACGACGTCGCTGGTGACGGCACGACGACAGCTACCATCCTGGCACAGGCTATGATCCAGGAAGGCATGCGCAACGTCGCAGCCGGTGCTAACCCGATGATTCTCAAACGGGGCATTGAAAAAGCTGTTGCTAAACTCGTCGAAGAAATCAAGAAACGTTCCATCGCCGTATCCGATAAAGCTTCCATCGCTCAGGTCGCTTCCATTTCGGCCGGTGACGAAGAAGTCGGCGGCCTCATTGCTGACGCTATGGAAAAAGTCGGCAAAGACGGTGTCATCACGGTCGAAGAATCGAAGACCATGGGCACGCAGCTCTCTGTCGTCGAAGGCATGCAGTTCGACCGCGGCTACATTTCCCCGTACATGGTAACGGATCCGGATAAAATGGAAGCTGTCATGAGCGAACCGTACATCCTCATTACGGACCGCAAAATCGCTTCTATCCAGGAAATGCTCCCGGTTCTCGAAAAAGTCGTCCAGGCTGGTAAAGAACTCCTCATCATCGCTGAAGACGTCGAAGGTGAAGCCTTGGCAACCTTGGTCGTCAACAAACTCCGTGGTACCTTCAAAGCCGTCGCTGTCAAAGCTCCGGGCTTCGGTGACCGCCGCAAAGCTATGCTCCAGGATATCGCAACCCTTACGGGCGCTACGGTCATCACGGAAGATGTCGGCCGTAAACTCGACAGTGTTACCATGGAAGACCTCGGCACAGCTCGTCAGGTCCGCGTAACCAAAGACGAAACGACCATCGTTGAAGGCCACGGCGATCCTCAGGCCATCAAAGACCGCGTTGCTCAGATCAAAGCACAGATTGCTGAAACGACGTCTGATTTCGATAAAGAAAAATTGCAGGAACGTTTGGCTAAGATGTCCGGCGGCGTAGCTGTCATCGAAGTCGGCGCTGCTACAGAAGTCGAATTGAAAGATAAGAAATATCGCCTCGAAGATGCCCTCAACGCTACCCGCGCAGCTGTTGAAGAAGGTATCGTAGCCGGCGGCGGCACGACCCTCATCGACATTCTCCCGGCTCTCGACGAATTCAATGAAGACGGCGACGTACAGACGGGTATCAACCTGGTTAAACGCGCTATCGAAGCTCCGCTCCGCCAGATCGCTGAAAACGCTGGCCTCGAAGGTTCGGTCATCGTTGCCAAAGTCAAAGCTTCCGAAGACGGCGTAGGCTTCAACGCCCTCAAAGAAGAATATGTCGATATGGTCAAAGCTGGTATCGTCGACCCGGCTAAAGTAACCCGTACAGCTCTCCAGAACGCAGCTTCCATCGCAGCCCTCGTCCTCACGACGGAAACCTTGGTCGCTGACAAACCGGAACCGGCTCCGGCAGCTCCGGCAGCTCCGGCTGGCATGGGCGGCGGTATGCCTGGCATGATGTAAGACTCAGTAAGGCTTACTAGTAATGAAATAGAATAAAGACTACCCGAAAAAGGGCTGTCGCTTAGGCGGCAGCCCTTTTTGTGGTTCGTTTGCCGAAGCCGCGTAGGTGCCGCCATAATCGGCGGCCCGCTTATTGACTTTTCCCTTCATGGCGAGTACGATAGAGGGGCCCAATTTTATGCAAAGGAAGAATTTATCATGTTTCGTTCTATTCCCTTGAAGTATGTATTACCTCTCCTGGGCCTGACCGTGTCGGCGTTTATTTTCAATACGTCGGAATTCATGCCTATCGGTCTGCTCATGGACATTTCTCAGTCCTTCGCAATGACTGAGTCCCAGACGGGCATTATGATCACTGTCTACGCCTGGGTCGTAGCCTTGTTGTCCTTGCCGCTCATGCTACTCGTCTGCCAGATGGAGATGCGGCGCCTCTTGTTAGGGACTATGGGCCTCTTTGTCTTGGGACAGCTGGCGTCGGGGCTGGCCCTGAATTTTCCCATGCTCATGGCAGCCCGTATCAGCGTCGCCTGTGCTCATTCTATTTTCTGGTCCATTGCAGCTCCGATGGCGACACGCCTGGTCACGCGGACTCATCGCCCTTTGGCTTTGAGTATGATCGTCACCGGCTCGGCTGTCGCCATGATCTTCGGTCTGCCCTTGGGGCGGATCATTGGCCTCTATGCCGGCTGGCGCATGACTTTCTTGACCATTACGGCAACAGCCTTAGCCGTGCTCCTTTATTTGGCCTTCGTTTTTCCGAAACTGGCCAGTGACGCCTCTTTTTCCCGCGATGACCTGCCTAAATTGCTCAGGAATCCCGTCGTCGTCAGTGTCTATATCTTGTCTGTCCTGTTTGCGACGGCCTATTTCACGGCGTACAGCTATATCGAACCCTTTCTCAAAATCGTCGCTGCCTTTAGCGACCAGGGAATCACGTCGACGCTCATGCTTCTCGGCGTCAGCGGCCTTGTAGGGAGTTTTGTCTTTTCCCGTTTTTACAATCATTTCCGCTATGGCATCATCCGGGCCGGACTGCTGGGGCTGGTCATTCCGTTCCTCTTGTGGAAGGCTGCTGCTGGCGGGGCAGGGACGATGGTCGCTGCTTGCCTGGTCGTCGGTTGTGCTTCGACGTTGTTCAACGTCACCTTCCAGGCCGAACTCATCCGCCACGTCCCGATGGGGGCGGCACCGGTGGCTATGTCCATCTTTTCGGGCATCTTCAACGTCGGCATCGGCGGTGGTACCTGGATTGGCGGGCAGGTCACGGCTCATGGCCTGTTGCCGTATATCGGCTATGCCGGTGCAGCCATCGGCTTAGTCGCTGCCGTGTATTGTTTTACGGCCTATTTCCATTTCCTCGGCAGGGCAGGAGAAAGTCATCAAAAAAAATCGTAAAAAAGACTTGCATTTTTCTATCTCTTCAAGTATAATATTAATTGTTCCGATTCGGAACGAGCTTGAAGTGATATTCCTCAATAGCTCAGTTGGTAGAGCAATCGGCTGTTAACCGATTTGTCGTAGGTTCGAGTCCTACTTGAGGAGCCATACAGGGGTGTCGCCAAGCGGTAAGGCAACGGACTCTGACTCCGTCATTCGTAGGTTCGAATCCTACTACCCCTGCCAAACATGATCCACTAGCTCAGTTGGCAGAGCACCTGACTTTTAATCAGGGTGTCCCGAGTTCGAATCTCGGGTGGATCACCACATTCCACATTACGTGGCCCCTTGGTCAAGCGGTCTAAGACATCGCCCTTTCACGGCGAGAACATGGGTTCAAATCCCGTAGGGGTCACCACACCATGGGCGATTAGCTCAGCTGGGAGAGCGCCTGCCTTACAAGCAGGATGTCAGCAGTTCGATCCTGTTATCGCCCACCAGAAAAAAAGACCTGTCACTTTGTGACAGGTCTTTTTGCGTTGTTAGTTGTTAGTGGCTAGTGGCTCCCCTGTGAAGGGGAGCTGGCGCCGCAGGCGTCTGAGGGGTTCTGCCCATGACGAGTGATTTGCCGCCACGGATTGCGACCTGCGGCCTGCGGTCTGCGGGCCGCCCTTTGGGCGTCCCCTACAGTGAACAATATAAAATACGTATCACATTAGCCTGCGGATTGCACAATTTGCATAATCTATTTCTTCTGCTCATTTTATATATGCGTAATAATATGTTTGATTCCTATAAGTTTTGTATTATAATGGATGGTAGCGATGGGATATTTTCCTTAGCCTAAGGACATATTCCTAATTATTTTCTAAGAACTTACAAGGAGTGGTACCCAAATGAGATTTACAGAAGATTTGAAAGCCCGCGTTTCCAAAGCACAGAAAAAAATCGTCCTTCCGGAAACGAACAGCCGTCGTGTATTGAAAGCTGCTGAACGCGTTTTGGCTGATGGTTTTGCTAAAATCGTTCTCGTAGGTAAACTGGAACAGATTAAGAAAGATGCTGCTAAATTCCAGATCGATCTCACCGGTGTCGAAGTTGTCGACCCTGAAACTTACTATCGTATGGACGAACTTTGCGCTTACTTCGCAAAACGTCGTGAAAAGAAAGGCATGACCCTGGAAAAAGCTCGTGAAATCATGCTCAACAACTACACCTTCTTCGCAGCTGGCCTCGTTGCTCTCGGTGAAGCTGACGGCTGCGTATCCGGTGCTGCTACGACTTCTGCTGAAGTTATCCGCGCTGGCCTTCAGGTCATCGGCCCCCGTCCTGGCAACAAAACCGTATCTTCCGCTTTCATTCTCTTGACCAATACTCCGCAGTATGGTGATAACGGTATCCTCGTACTCGGTGACTGCGGCGTTATCCCCAACCCGACGTCGGAACAGCTCGCTGATATCGCTTGCATCTGCGTAGAACGTGCTCGTCGTACCGTTCAGATCCTCAATCCGAAAGTTGCTTTCCTTTCCTACTCCACCAAAGGTTCTGGCGCTGGCGAATCCGTTGACAACGTACGCCATGCTGTTGAAATCCTGAAAGAACGCAACGTCGACTTCGACTTCGACGGCGAACTCCAGGCTGACGCTGCTCTCGTACCGGAAGTTGGCGAACACAAAGCACCGGGCTCCAAAGTTGCCGGCCACGCTAACGTCCTCATCTTCCCGAACCTCGATGCTGCTAACATCGGTTACAAGATGGTTCAGCGTTTCGCTAACGCAACGGCTCTTGGCCCCTTGGTCCAGGGCTTGGATAAACCTATCCTCGACTTGTCCCGTGGCTGCTCGTCTGAAGACGTTGCTGACGTCGTCGCTGTATGCTGCTCCGATGCCATCACAGCTGACCTCTACAAAAAAGAACGTGCTCAGCAGCAGTAATTGCTGGCTGAATTAAAAAAGGGGCTGTCGCATTAAGCGAACAGCCCCTTTTGTAGTTCGTTTGGCGTGGTCCGTTTGCCGAAAATTCTCGCAGCTGCAAGAAAAATGATATCTGCATACAGCAGATTGTTAAAAATTTTAAACCTTCACGGCAAACGAGCCACGACCCACGGCAAACGACGTGAACCAAGGGAGTGTGCATGATGGCAAAAGCCTTCGTGTGACAATCCCTTTTTGTAGTGAAAGGCGCCCCCTACAGCGATGAACGATCAACGACGAACGATCATTTATACCGTACGCGGCGGTTGCCGACGACCATGGTCGGGCTCAGGGTGCGGTAGACCATGTAGGTGAAGAACATGAAGCCGAAGAGGAAGACCAAGGCGTATTCGTCTGTGAGCGGGGCGTCTTTGGTGAAGTACCAGGCACAGGCCAGGGTCAGGATGAGGCTGGCGTACATGGAAATGGTGATGCACCACGTCCGCTGGCCGCGGTCGCGCATCTTATAGAAATCGTGGAATTTGACGTACATGGCGATGGTCCAGGTGACGAGGACGACAGCCAGTACGATGGGGACGATCAAGGGAAGGGGCAGATATGAGGATACGAGAACGAGGAGCATAAGGGCAAAGGTGCTGAGGAAAATCCCTTCCTGGCGTTTCAAATCCCGGCTGGAATCATCAGGGACAGCCGGGCGGTTACGACGAGACATGAGTCATCATCCTTTCTATAGCATTATGTCTCATTATAGCATAGGTTGACTTTCTTTCAACATTATGATAGCGTGGGGAGGTAAGGCCGCATTCGTAGGTGGTCTGCTTGGAAAGGATGTGTGATTATGCATGCAGTAAAGACATATGATGTCATTATCATCGGGGCTGGTCCGGCCGGTATTTTTACGGCCCTGGAACTGGCCGATAAAGGATTTAAGATTCTCATGGTCGAAAAGGGGCAGGACATACGGGAGCGCATTGCGACGAGCCTGAACAAGAAGGCCCTGCCCAAAGACCGGATGCGCAATGTCGTCTGTGGCTGGGGTGGTGCCGGTGCCTTCAGTGACGGAAAATTGACGCTGACGACGGAATACGGCGGCAACCTCGACGACTACATGTCCAAGGCCGACCTCATGGACAAGATTCGTTACGTCGATGACGTCTACTGCCGCTTCGGCGGTGCTGGCCGTAAAGTCTATGGCGATGAAAACAAAGACCGCATCCGCGACATCAAGCGCAAAGCTGCCGCAGCGGACCTGCGTTTCATCCCGGCCCGTATCCGCCATCTCGGGACCGACGTCAACGCTCAGATCCTGACTAACATGCGCGATTTCCTGGAAGGGAAAGTCGACATCATGGCCGATACGGCTGTAGACCATATCGTGGAAGAGAAAGGCGAAATCAAAGGCGTCCTCATCGATGACCAGTTCTATGCCTGCCGTTATCTGGTCAGTGCTCCCGGCCGGGAAGGGTCGGAATGGTTTGTCCATGAAGTCGAAAAGATGGGCCTCAAACTGACGTCCAATGCCGTCGACATCGGCGTCCGCGTAGAAATGCCGGCAGAAGTCCTGGAAACGATTACCGACGTCGTCTATGAATCGAAGCTCATCTATTTCAGCAAATCCTTTGACGACCGGATCCGCACGTTCTGCATGAATCCCTATGGCTTCGTCGTCGAAGAGAATAACGATGGCCTGCTCACGGTCAACGGCCACAGTTATGCCCACAAGAAGAGTGAAAATACGAACTTCGCCATCCTCGTCTCCAAGAAGTTCACGGAACCCTTCCATGAACCGATTAAATACGGGAAGTACATCGCCAATCTGGCCAACATCCTCGGCGGCGGCGTCATCGTCCAGCGCCTGGGCGACTTCCTCGATGGCCGCCGGTCGACGCCGGAACGGATCCAGCGGGGCCTCGTCCGGCCGACCATGCCCGATGCGACACCAGGTGATTTATCGCTGGTCCTGCCGTACCGCCATATGCTGGACATCAAGGAAATGCTGGAAGCCCTCGATGCCGTCGCTCCTGGGGCCAACTCGCGCCATACCTTGTTGTACGGCGTAGAAGCCAAGTTCTATTCCAACCGCCTGGAATTGAGCCACGTCCTGGAAACGAAGATTCCCAATTTCTTTGCCATCGGCGACGGCGCCGGCATCACCCGCGGCCTGGTACAGGCGTCGGCAGCAGGTGTAACTGTCGGTCAGGAAATTTTGCGGCGGGAAGAAACGTAATCTGTCATTCTTTGAACCGGTATCCGGCACCCCAGACGGTCTCGATGTAGATCGGCTTGGCCGGGTCCGGTTCTATTTTTTCGCGGATGCGGTTGATGTGGACCATGACCGTCGCCGTATCGCCTTCGGCGTCGAGGCCCCAGACGCGTTCGAACAGGCGGTCCCGGCTGAAGACCAGGCCGGGATGCTTGGCCAGAAAGACGAGGAGCTCAAATTCGCGGTTGGTCAGGGAGATTTCCTGGCCTTTGACGTAGACCCGGTGTTTGTCGACGTAGATTTCCAGGTCGCCGCTGCGGAGGACTTCGCCGTCGGCCGCTTTCTGCTGGGCCTTTCCCGTCAGCCGTTCGTAGCGCGTGATGTGGGCCTTGACGCGGGCGACGAGATCTGTCGGGCTGAAGGGCTTGATGATGTAGTCATCGGCACCGAGGCCGAGGCCGCGTATCTTGTCCATGTCTTCCCTTTTCGCCGATACCATCAGGATGGGGACTTCCTTTTCTTCACGGATGCGGCGGCAGATATGGAAGCCGTCGATGCCGGGCAGCATGATATCCAGCAGGATGAGGTCGAAATCCTCCTGTAAAGCCCGTTCCAGCCCTTTCGTCCCGTCCGTTTCGATGACGCTTTCGATGGCGCTGGCTTCGAGGAAATCCCGTTCCAGTTCAGCAATTTCTATATTATCTTCAATGATCAAGATGCGTTTCATGATAGGCCTCCTCTATTTGTGGCAAGGTGATGACGACCGTCAGGCCCCCGCCTGGCGTTTCTTCTGCATGGATCTGGCCGTGCAGGGTCGTAATGATTTGTTTGACAATGGCCAGACCCAGGCCGCTGCCTTTTTTGACATCCGTCCTGGCAGCATCGGTCCGGTAAAAACTGTCGAATAGGCGGGGCAGGTCGGCTGCCGGGACACCGGGCCCGTCGTCGGCAACGGTCAGGACGACGGAATGCCCTGTTTCGGCCAGGCGCAGGTCCAGGTTCACTGTAGGGCACTGCTTGTATTTCAATGCATTCTCCAGCAGATTGTCCAGGACCCGCTGGAACTGCATCCTGTCGATGGCTGTCCGGGCCGGTCCGGATGGCGGCGTGTAATGCAGGATGAGGCCCCGCTCGGCCAGGCGGGCTGTATTTTCAGCGGTGAAGTCGGCGAAATAATCGCGCAGTGAAACGGGTTCCATGGTAAAGGAAACCTGGCCTAAGTCGAGCTTGGAAAAGAGGAACAACCTGTCGACGAGTTTTTCCAGGGTGCAGGCGTTCTGGTAGATGAGTTCGACATAATGATGGCGCTTTTCGGCGGTTTTGGCGATGCCGACCAGTATCCCGCTGGCATAGCCTTTGAGCAGGGTCAGCGGCGTCGACAGGTCATGGGAAATGCCGGCGATGAGTTCCTTGCGGTTCTGCTCATACTTTTCCTGGGCCAGGCGGGCCGAGCGCAGCTGGCGGCGCATGTGGTCGAAGGCTTCGCAGGTCCGGCCGAGCTCATCGCGCGATGACAGGGTGAGTTCATAGTCGAGGTTGCCTTTTTCGATTTCGGCTGCCGCCGTCCGCAGTGCTGCCAAAGGCGTCAGTATCTGACGGGACAGGACACGGGACACGATGAGGCCACAGGCAATGATGATGGCACTGGCTGTGCCGACGATGAAGAGGAGCAGGGTCTGGATGACGCTTTTGGCCATGCCTTCACGGATGCCGCTCTTGGCGATGAACGGCGTGTTGCCGGCAGCGATGACCGTTGTCCCGCTGTGGGGGGACGTATAGCGGAAGAAGAAGCCGTCGCCGTCCCAGGTCATGACCGTCTGCTGGCCATGGGCCTTCCACAAGACCCGGTCGGCCAGGCTGCGGAAGTCGATGCCCGGCGTGACATAAGCGACCTGGTCGTTGCGGACGATGGCCGTGGCAATGCCCAGCTCCTCCAGGACCTGGCAGTCTTCACGCATATCCTTGACCTTTAACGGCCCGGGCCGTTCGGCTTTGACGCGCAGGGAACTGACCGTATATTGGATGGACAGGGCCGGCCCTTTTTCCGGCCACAACGTCGTCAAGTCATTGTGAGGCGAAGAGAAACGGAGACCCGAGATGAGCAGGAAACCCAGGACCGTCAAGATGGCGACGGGAACAAAGACCATCGTGAAATTGGCAACGAGCAGGCGGTGCCGCAGTGAAATGTCACGTATACGCAGCATAAGCAGGACATCCTTTCATAGTGATAGTTTTATTATAGAGTGATTCGTGGCTAGTGGCTAGTAGTTCGTGGCTCGTGGTTAAATTTAAAACCATCCGCTAACCACTAACTGCTAGCCACTAACCACTTAAAAGGGCTTGTCGCACGTGCGACAAGCCCTTTTGAAAGGAGGCCTATTCTTCTATTTCTGTATGGATGACGGAGCCGTTGGTGGCGTCTACTAAGACGTCGTAGCGGACGGAACCCGATGTGACGCGGACTTTATACATGGGGTGGAAAGCGCGTTGCGGCATAGCGCCCTGCGGCGACTGGCCTTTCATGTCAGACTGGCCCTGGGGCGGTGCCATGGGGGGGACGCCTTGTGTATCGGCCTGGCTATTCGGAGCGGCTTTGGCCGTAGCCCCGGCAGCGGCATCGGTTTTTTCTTCACCCGGACGGCCGGGCTTCATGCCTTCCGGTCCCTGCGGGCGTCCTGCTTCATGGTCTTTGCGGTCTCTCTCTTTTACTTTGTCTTTGCGGTCGCCTTTGCGGCCGTCTTTAGGACCGTGCTTGGCGCTATTCATATCGAAGAGGGCCACTTCTTTGAAATCCAGGTCGCTTTCGTCCTTGCCGATGGCCTGGGCTGCGGCGGCACAGGCTTGGTCTTCGCTGATGAGGGAGACGTTGCGTTGTTCGGCCTGGGCTTTGGTCATCTGGGCCATGGCTTCGACCCGTTCGGCGTGACGGGCTGTGTGCTGGCGGTACAGGTAGTAGTGGCCGCCTGCCGTCGCCAGTACGCAGACGACGCAGAAAGCAGCGGCGATTTTGGCATTGCGGGCCGTGCAGACTTTATGTTTGATCGAAATGAGTGTATCTTGCCATTTTTCCTGGGTCATGATAAATTCCTCCTGTCTTCAATCACTGATTCTTGACTACGAAGACAGTATAAGGGATAAATCTAAAATCGAGCTAAACCAGGCCGTAAGAATTACATAAATGTTGTATAATGAGTTTGTAGTTTGTAGTTTGTAGTTTGTAGTTTGTAGTTTGCAGGCTGTAGGGGCGCCCATGTGGGGCGCCCGCCGAGTCCGCCATGTTTTATATAATAGAGAGTGAGGTATCGATCATGAACGATGAACGTTTGAAATTGACTCAAATGGCGTCTTGCTCCGGTTGAGGCGCTAAGTTAGGGCCAGGGACACTGGCTCAATTGTTGGACGGGCTTCCAACACATAAAGATGACCGCCTCCTCGTTGGCTATGATAAGAGCGACGACGCGTCGGTCTACCAGGTGAGCGATGATCTGGCTGTCGTCCAAACGGTCGATTTCTTTCCGCCTATCGTCGACGATCCTTATTTATTCGGTCAGATTGCAGCGGCCAATGCCCTGAGCGACGTCTACGCCATGGGGGCCGAGGCGAAACTGGCCATGAACATCATGTGCGTCAATTTGTCCATGGGCCGCGAAGCCATCCGGGCTATCCTCGAAGGGGGATACCAAAAGGCCTATGAAGGCGGGGTCATCATCACCGGCGGCCATACCATCGAAGATAAGGAGCCGAAGTACGGCCTGTCCGTGACCGGTTTCGTTCATCCGCAGAAATTATTGCGCAATTCGTCGGCCCGGCCTGGCGACGTCCTCATCCTGACCAAGCCCTTAGGCGTGGGTATCTTGATGACAGCTGCCCAGGGCGATTTCGTCGAAGCGCCGCTCCTGCAGCAGCTCTATGACCAGATGGCCCAGCTCAATAAGACGGCCCGGGACATCATGGTCCGCTATGACGTCCACAGCTGTACCGATGTGACCGGCTTCGGCCTGCTCGGCCATGCCTGCGAGATGGCCGATGGCAGCGGAACGACGATCCATTTTCAGAAAGATGCCATTCCCTACCATAAAGAAGCCTTGGCGATGGCCGCCATGGGCCTGATCCCGGCCGGGGCTTATCGCAATCGCGATTTTGCGGCGGGACGCGTCAAGGCAGAGGATATGGACAAGCGTTTTATGGACGTCCTCTATGACCCGCAGACTTCAGGCGGCCTGCTCATTTCCGTCGCTGAAAAGGACGCACCGGCCCTGGAAAAAGCCTTGAACGGTGCCATTCCCTGTGCGGCCGTCGTCGGCTGCGTGACGGAACGGGACAAATGGGCCATCGTCATTGAATAAAACTTATAAAAACGGCTACCTTCGACGCCATAGATAGTGTATAATAAAACTGGTGAGTTTTTTTACCGTACTCATGTCAACTACAAAGGAGAGATCAACTGTGATTGAACGCTATACGAAACCGGAAATGGGTCATATTTGGACAGAACACAATGAATGGGATACGATGAAACAGGTCGAAATCCTGGCCAGTGAAGCACAGGCCGAACTGGGCAACATCCCCAAGGAAGCGGCTAAAGAAATTCGCGAAAAAGCTGCTTTTTCTGTCGACCGTATCCATGAAATCGAAGCGGAAACACACCATGACATTGCGGCTTTCGTCTCGACGCTTTCGGAAAACATCGGTGAAGCCGGCAAATATGTACACCTCGGCCTGACTTCGACAGACGTCAAAGATACGGCTCTTGGCTACATGCTCAAACAGGCTTCGGATATCCTCATCAAGGACTTGGAAAACTTCCATGCCGTATTGCGCCGCCGTGCCGTTGAATTTAAGTACACGCCGTGCATCGGCCGTACTCATGGCATCCACGCCGAAGCCACGACGTTCGGCCTCAAGCTGTGCAACTGGATGGCTGAAATCGAACGCGACATCGACCGCATGAAACATGCTAAGGAAACGATTTCCGTCGGCAAGATTTCCGGTGCTGTCGGTACCTATGCCGACATTGATCCCTTTGTTGAAAAATATGTCTGCGAACACCTCGGCATCGCTCCTTCGCCGATTTCGTCCCAGACCTTGCAGCGTGACCGCCATGCCGAATACGTAACGACCCTGGCTGTCATCGCCAGCTCCATCGATAAAATGGCTACGGAAATCCGTCATCTCCAGCGCACGGAAGTCCGCGAAGCCGAAGAATATTTCAGCCCCAAGCAGAAAGGTTCTTCCATCATGCCTCACAAACGTAATCCTATCACTTGTGAACGCATGTGTGGCTTAGCCCGCGTCATCCGCGGCAATGCCCAGGCAGCCCTGGAAGACGTCGCCCTCTGGCACGAACGCGATATTTCCCATTCGTCTGTCGAACGCGTCATCCTGCCGGACAGCACGATCGCCCTGGATTACATGCTCCAGACCTTCACCCGCGTCATCGACAAGCTCCTGGTCTATCCAGACAAGATGATGAAAGACCTCAACCTCACAGGCGGCCTCATCTACAGCCCGATCATCCTCAACACACTCGTTGAAAAGGGCGCTGTCCGCGAACAGGCTTACCGCTGGGTACAGCGCAATGCCATGAAACGCTGGCTCGAAGGGGAAGACTTCCTGGAAAACCTGAAGAAAGACGAAGACGTCACGAAATACATGACGGCAGAAGAAATCGAAGGCTGCTTCGATGTCAAGAAGATGCTCAGCCACGTCGACACCATCTTCGCACGTTTCGGAATTTAAGAATCAATTGTAGGGGCGGGCTCGCCCCTACAGAAAAGGGCTTGCCGTTGTGCGACAAGCCCTTTTTCATACAAGGAGGATGCTATGTTCCCCCATTTATTTCAATTGCGCCATTTCTTGGTCTTGTTCTTTCCCCTGCTCCTGACGCAGATGGCCCAGGTCGGGACGGCCGTTTTCAGTTCGATTTTCAGCGGCCGCGCCGGGACGATCGACCTGGCCGGCGTCGCCGTGGCCGTCAATATCTGGTATCCCGTCTTTGCCGGCCTGTGCGGTATTTTCTTCGGCATCTCGCCGATCATCGCCCAGCTCCGGGGTGCGAAAAGGACCGAAGAAATCCCGCCGTACATCATGCAGAGCCTGTACCTGAGCCTGGGCTTTACAGTCGTCATTTTCCTGGCCGGTGCCGTTCTCATGCCGCCCTTCCTCGACTTCATGGGCCTCGACGCACCGGTCCGCTACATCGCCTGGGAATACCTCAAGGCCCTGGCCCTGGGGCTGGTCCCCATCTGCCTGCAGGCGACGATGCGCTATATCGTCGACGCCCACGGCAAGACCCACGTTTCCATGACGATCTTAGTCATCAACCTGGTCCTGACGATTCTCCTCTTCCGCCTGCTCATCTTCGGCGCCGGTCCCATTCCGGCCATGGGCGGCATCGGCACGGGCTATGCCATCACCATCGCGTCGTGGCTGTCTTTCCTGCTCTTTGCAGCTGTCCTGCAGTGGATGGAACCGTTCCGGTCCTATCACCTGTGGAGCCGCCTGCGGCCCGTCAGCTGGCATCACATCCATCACCAGCTGGAATTGGGCATTCCCATCTTTATCGCCGTCTTCTGCGAAACGAGCCTGTTCTCCATCGTCGGCCTGTTCATGGCCGAGTTCGGCACGCTGTACCTGGCCGCCAACCAGGCCGCCATCAGTTATTCGACCCTGACGTACACCCTGCCCTGGAGCATCAGCCTGACGGCGACCATCGTCATCGGCTATGAAGTCGGCGCCCGCAATTACGACGCAGCCCGGCAATACGCCGTGCTCTGCCAGATGACGGCTTTTGTCATCGCCCTCGGGCTCATCGCCATGACCTATCATTTCATCGATCCCATCGCCAGGGTCTTTACCAGCGATGCCGAGACGTTCTGGGCCATCCGCATGTTCATCTTCTATGCCGTCGCCTTTTCCTTCTTCGATGCCGCCGGTACGCCGGTCCAGGGCATCCTGCGCGGCTATAAGGACGTCAAGATCATCACTTATGTCGCCTTTGTGACGTACTGGCTCATCAGTATCCCCATGGGCTATGCCATGGCCCACGCCACGTCTTACGGCCCCTATGGCTACTGGATCAGCCTCATCATCGGCCTGGCCATCAATGCCAGCGCCCTGAACTGGCGCCTGTGGAAACATACGGCCTGGAAAGTTCCCATCTCATACCCATCTACTAAGGAGTGATTTTATGCCAACTACTCAGCAATTAACGGCTTATGCCCGCGTCCTCTTACAGAAGGGCCTGAACCTGCAGCAAGGCCAGACCCTGGTCATCAACGCCCCTGTCGAATCGCACGACTTCGTCGCCCTCTTGACAAAAGAGGCCTATACGGCCGGCGCCGCCCAGGTCGTCTGCAACTGGCGATCTGACGCCATGGCCCGCCTGCGCTACGAACACGAAGACCAGCAGTACTTCGAGTCCCTGCCGGACTGGCGCCGCGATTTCAGTCTCTATTACTACCATAAGAAAGCGGCCTTCCTCAGCCTCATCTCGGCCAACCCGTATCTCATGGACGGCATCGACACTAAGAAGATCTTCGCCCAGCAGAAGGCCCAGAACGAAGCCCTCAAGGAATACATCGACGGCATGATGGCCTCGAAGACGACATGGCTCGTCGCCGCTGTCCCCAGTGCCATCTGGGCCAAGCTCCTCTATCCGGACCTCGACGCCGACGCCGCTTATGAAGCCTTGTGGAAGCAAATCCTCCAGTCATCCCGCGCCGACGGTGCCGATGCCCTGGCCGACTGGGACGCCCATCTGGCAGAGCTGAAGAAGCGCCGGACCTGGATGACGGATCAGCACTTCACCAACCTCCATTATACCAACAGCCTGGGGACGGACCTGACCCTCGGCCTGCCGGACGGCCATATCTGGCAGGGCGGCATGGAAGAGACGGCAGACCACCTGCTGTTCAACGCCAACATCCCGACGGAAGAAATCTATTCCGCGCCTAAGGCCGACGCCGTCAACGGCACGGTCTACAGCACCAAGCCCCTGGTCTATAACGGCAACCTCATCGACAAGTTCCACCTGACCTTCAAAGACGGCAAAGTCGTCGCCGCAGCCGCCGAAACGGGTGAAGACGTCCTGAAGAAGCTCATCGCCATCGACGAAGGCGCCTGCCGCCTCGGCGAAGTGGCCCTCATCCCCTACCATTCCCCCATTTCCCTGTCGGGCATCCTCTTCTATGAAACGCTCTTCGACGAAAACGCCTCGTGCCACCTGGCCCTGGGCGCATCGTATCCGACCTGCCTGACTGGCGGCGCCGATATGGACAAAGACGCCATCGCCGCAGCCGGTCTCAACGATTCCATGATCCACGTCGATTTCATGGTCGGTTCGCCGGACCTGACCATCACCGGGACCAAGGCAGACGGCACGACGGTGCCGGTCTTTACCCATGGCGACTGGGCACAATAACGATTTTCCATTGACAAGCCCGGCCATCCGTGCTATTATAAGACGCAACAACCATATACCCTTCATCCAGAGCAGCTGAGGGACTGGCCCGATGACGCTGCGGCAACCCCCTATCGGGAAGGTGCCAATTCCAACGGAACATTCCGACAGATGAAATGAAACCGTATATACGGCCGTCATCTGCATGACGGCCTTTTTTGTTGTTGTTTTTCCCTAGTTACGCCTATTTTAAGGAGTTGATATTGTGATTACACTGAAAAATATTACCAAGACCTACGGCGGCTCGGCTCAGGTCCAGGCCCTGAAAGGCATCAACCTGACCATCGAAGACGGCGAAATCTTCGGTATCATCGGCAAGAGTGGCGCCGGCAAATCGACGCTGGTCCGCTGCATCAATATGTTAGAGAAGCCGACGAGCGGCCAGGTCATCATCGACGACAAGGACCTGACCAAGATGAGTGAATCCCAGTTGCGGGCAGAACGCAAGAACATCGGCATGATTTTCCAGCATTTCAATCTGTTATCATCCCGTACGGTTGCCGAAAACATTGCCTTCCCGCTGGAACTGATTGGGGCCTCGAAAGACGTCATCGAAAAGAAAGTCGCATCTCTTCTGGACCTGGTCGGCCTCAGCGACCGGGCCGGCAATTACCCGTCCCAGCTCTCGGGCGGCCAGAAACAGCGTGTCGGCATTGCCCGCGCCCTGGCCAGCGACCCGAAGATCCTGCTCTGCGACGAAGCGACGTCCGCCCTGGACCCGCAGACGACGAAATCCATCCTGGAACTGCTCCAGGACATCAACAAGCGCCTGGGCATCACCATCGTCGTCATCACCCATGAAATGGCCGTCGTCAAGGAAATCTGCCATCGCGTCGCCGTCATCGAAAGCGGCGTCATCAAGGAAATGGGCCGCGTCGTCGACATCTTCACCAATCCTCAGTCCCAGACGATGAAAGACTTCGTCACGTCCATCATCAACATGGAACTGCCGGCAGGCATCAAGAACCTGGGTGTCACCAATCAGCCTGCACCGGACCGCAACATGCTCGTCCGCCTGCGCTTCAAAGGCGCTGCCACCAACGATCCCGTCGTCGCCGACGTCGTCCGCAAGTTCAACGTCGAAGTCAGTGTCCTCTATGGCAACATCGACTATATCCAGGATGAACCCTTCGGCTACCTCATCGTCGTCATCATGGGCGATATGGAAACACAGGCCAAGGCATTCTCGTATATCAAAACATTACCGATTGGAAGTGAGGTTTTAGGTTATGTCCCAAGAAATAATTAAGTTAATGCTCCAAGGCATTCAAGAAACATTCTATATGGTCGCTGTCGCCACGATCATCGGCGGCATCATCGGTATTCCCCTGGGTATCACCCTGGTCACGACCAGCAAAGGCCATATCCTGGAAAACCGCTTCATCAATCAGATTCTTGGAACCATCGTCAACATCATCCGTTCCATTCCGTTCATCATCCTCATGGTCGCCATCATCCCGCTGACGCGCCTCATTGCCGGCACGTCCATCGGTACGACGGCAGCCTGCGTCCCCTTGACCATCGTCGCCATCCCCTTCCTGAGCCGTCTCGTCGAAACGTCCATCCGCGACGTCGATTTCGGCCTCGTCGAAGCGGCCGAATCCATGGGGGCTACGCCCTTCCAGATCATCCGCAAGGTCCTCATCCCGGAAGCCCTGCCGACGATCATCAATAACATCACCGTCCTCATCGTCAACCTCATCGGGGCATCGGCCATGGCCGGCGCCATCGGCGGTGGCGGCCTCGGGGATATCGCCATCCGCTACGGTTACCAGCGATTCCGTCCCGACGTCATGCTGGCGACGATCATCATCCTCATCGTCGTCGTCAACGTCATCCAGGCCGGCGGCGACTTCGCATCGAGAAAAAAGAATAAGAAATGATAGAAAAAGGGCTTGTCGCGTATGCGACAAGCCCTTTTTCTGTAGGGGCCGTCCCGGAGGGCGGCCCGCTCATGACAATGGGTCACGGGAGTCTTACATATGCCCGACGGGTTCGTGAATGGGATTCCCACAACGGGGCGCCCCTTGGGACGGCCCCTACAAATCACGAGCCACGAACCACTAACTACGAATCTCCAATGCCCCTACAATATCCTGGATGTGTTCGATGCCTTCGTCCTTACAATACTGGTCCAGGCCTTCGGCGATGGTTTCTACGGCTCTGGGGTCCACGAAGTTATGGGCCCCGACGGCGACGGCGCTGGCACCGGCCAGCATAAATTCGACGGCGTCCTGCCAGGTCGTGATGCCGCCCAGGCCGAGGATGGGGATGGATACGGCCTGAGCCGTCTGCCATACCATGCGCAGGGCAATGGGTTTCACAGCCGGGCCGGACAGGCCGCCTGTGATGTTGCCCAACAGGGGGCGGCGGCTCTTGATGTCGATGGCCATGCCCGTCAGGGTATTGATGAGCGATACGGCGTCGGCACCAGCCGCTTCGACGGCTTTAGCCATGACCGTAATATCCGTGACGTTCGGCGACAACTTGACGATGACCGGTTTCTTCGTATGGTCCTTGACGCTGCGCGTGACTGCAGCGGCCGCTTCCGGCTGGGTCCCGAAGACGATGCCCCCTTCTTTGACATTGGGGCAGGAAATATTGACTTCCAGGGCGGCCACACCATCGACGTCGAGCTGGGCTGCCAATTCGCCGTACTCTTCGGCAGTACCGGCCGAAATATTGACGATGAGCGGCGTCTGGCAGGCCTTACGGACCTTGGGCAGGATGTCCCGCTTAAAGACTGCTACGCCCGGATTTTCCAGGCCGATGCAGTTGAGCATCCCTGCCGGCGTTTCGGCGACGCGGACACCGGGATTTCCCGGCCGCGGCAGCGGCGTGATGCCTTTGGAAATGATGGCCCCGACGTGGTCGAGGTCGAGAAAATCACTGTATTCTACGCCGAACCCAAAGGTTCCCGAGGCTCCCATGACCGGTGTCTTCATGGAAATCCCGGCGAATTGGACGGCAATCCGTTCGCTGATCATGCAAAGACCTCCTTCGCGTCAAAAACAGGACCGTCGGCACAGACTTTATAGCGCTTGCCGTCGAGCTGGCTTTCAAAGGTGCAGCCCAGGCAGACGCCGATGCCGCAGGCCATCCGTTTTTCCATAGATACTTCACAGGCGATGCCGGCCTTGGCCGAAGCCTGGGCAATGGTCTTCATCATGACCGTCGGGCCGCAGACCGATACGCGGTCGATGGGCTGATCGGCAAAAATCTGCGGCAGCGCATCGACGGCAAAGCCTTTGATGCCCTGCGAGCCGTCGTCAGTCGTCACGTAGATCCGGCCGGCATAGGGTTCAAAGAACTTCGTCCAGAACGTTTCGGCTGCCGTCTTTCCGGCGACGAGCACGACGGGATGGTCCAGGCGCTTGGCCAAGAAGATGAGCGGTGCCAGGCCGACGCCGCCGCCAGCCAGCAGGACCTTGCCCGGTGTCGTCGTAAAGACGCCTTCCCCTAACGGGCCTTCGACGCTGAGTGCATCGCCCTGGCGCAAGGTCTTCATTTCGGCCGTACCGACGCCGACCAGGCGGTAAATAATAGTCACATTGCCCGATTCCGTATCGGCATCGACGATGCCGAAAGGACGGCGTAAAAAGGTCTGTCCCCCATCGCGGTGGACATTGACAAACTGACCGGGCCGCGCTTCTCTTGCGATTTGCGGCGCATGGAATACCATTTTCCAGACTTCGGGAATAATGGCTTCATTCTCGACGATAGTCGCCATTTCCAAGAATTTTTTCACCCTCTGATCATCCTTCCTCTGTTTGCAATAAGTCGTCTTTATTGTACCACAGAACTGCCGATTTTCGTAGCCGCGATTATAACTGCCGCTTCTTGCCGATTTCCTGGCGCATCTTCTTTATATTGTCCCGGAAAAGGCCTTCTTCCTGCATGGCAATCCGCGTATAGAGGACGTCGCCGATGGCCATGTGGATCAGGCGCGATGCCCCGGCTTCCGACGTATACTGGACTTCACGGCCCATGCCGCACAGGCAGACATCGGCTTCCCCGGCCAAAGGCGACTGGCCATGGCTGGTGATGACGATGACCTTGCCGCCGGCCGCCTTGGCAGCCCGGACGGACTGGAGCAGTTCCTTCGTCGCCCCGCTGTGGGACACGGCCAGGACGACATCTGCTGGCGTCATGAGCGCCGCTGCCGTCACCTGCATATGGGAATCGGCATATTCCCGGATGGCCAGGCCCAGGCGCAGGAACCGCGTGGCCATATCCATGCAGACCGTCGCCGAATTGCCGAAGCCAAAGACATAAATCCGCCGGGCCTTCAAGATGAGCCGGGCCGCTTCATCGACGGCATCATAATCGAGGAGGCTCAGCGTATCCTGCAAACCTTCGGCGATATTGGCAAAAACCTTGGACGCCACCTGGCGGCCCGTATCGCCGGCCTGGATATCGTGGAAGTCCTTCTGCGGCGCTGCCGACAAATCGGCGGCCAGCATGAGCTTCAATTCCTTCAACCCGCTGCAGCCCAATTTCTTGCAAAACCGGGAAATGGTGATTTCCGAACTCTGCGCATGAACGGCCAGGTCCGCTACGGTCTCTTCCATGACCTCGCCGGGATGATCGACAATATAATCGGCAATACGGCGCTCTGACTTGGTCAGACCGCCGTATGCACTGCGCAGGACAGGAAATACCTGGAGCTTCATTTCTTCCATCGTCTTCCCTCCTACTTTCATATTCACTTTTATTTTAGCCTACAAAGAGATTCAAAACAAGTACACCAGCTAAACCCATGACGGCAATGATTGTTTCCAGGGCGCACCACGTGCGGACGGTCTGTTTGACCGTCAGGCCGAAAAATTCCTTGAACAGCCAGAAACCAGGGTCATTCGGCGGGCTGAAGATGAGCGAACCGGCGCCCGTAGCCAGGACCATCAGTTCCGGATTGGCACCGGTGACGGCGCAGATAGGGGCAGCAATACCGCCAGCCGTCAGGGCTGCTACCGTAGCCGAACCGCAGGCCGTGCGGATGACGGCAGCGACCAGCCAGGCCAGGAGCAGCGGCGACAAATCCGAACCGGCGACGAGGTTGCCGATGTACGTGCCGACACCGCTGTCGATGAGGACCTGTTTCAAGGCACCGCCACCGCCGACGATGAGCAAGATCATGGCAATGGTCAGGACGGCATCCTGGACGGTCTTCATGACATCTTCCATGGATTTGCCCCGGCCCAGGCCGAAGGTATAGATAGCGATGGCGACGGAAATGGTCAGGGCAATGTCCGGCTGACCGAAGAAGGTCAGGATATGGCGGGCCGGGACATCGGCACCCATGGTCAATTTGGCAATAGCCGAAGCAGCCATGAGGATGACCGGGACCAGCGCCGTGAAGACGGAAATACCAAAGCCAGGCATTTCATCGTCCTTAAAGATTTTCGGGTTGTACATGCCCTTGGGGATTTCCGGATTGATGTCCCGCGTCAGCGTGCAGTACAGCGGGCCGGCGACGATGGCCGTCGGGATGGCGATGATGGCACCATAGACCAGGGTCGTGCCGATATCGGCATTATAAATGATGGAAATCGCTGTCGGGCCCGGATGAGGCGGCAGGAAGCCGTGCGTGACCGACAAGGCCGCAGCCATGGGGATACCGACTTCCAGCAGGGGAATCTTGGCTTCCGCCGCAATGGTGAAGACCAAGGGGATGAGCAGGACGAAGCCGATTTCATAGAACAAGGCGATACCGACGATGAAGCCCGTCAGGCAGACGGCCCATTTGACCTTTTCCCGGCCGAAGACGTTGATCAGTGTCGTCGCAATGCGCTGGGCACCGCCGCTTTCAGCCATGAGCTTGCCCAGCATAGCACCGAAGGAAACGACGATGGCCAGGCCGCCGAGGGTCCCGCCCAGCCCTTTTTCAATGGTCGGGATGAGCTTGTCGATAGGCATGCCTTCGGCCAGGCCGACGGCACCGGCGACGAGGAGCAAGGCCAGGAAACTGTTGAGCTTGACTTTGACGATGAGGAAAAATAAGACGAGAATGCCAATAGCGAGTATGACGAGTGGCATAATGAGAAACCTCCTTTATTTTGTATAATGTTCATGCCAATGGTGATGGAAGGTGCCGGCTTTATCGACGCGCTGGAACGTATGGGCGCCGAAATAGTCGCGCAGGGCCTGGATGAGGTTGGCTCCGACCTGAGGGCTGCTGTAGGCGTCGAGGTATTGGAGCGAAGCCGAGAAGGCCGGAATGGGAAGGCCGTTGGCAATGGCCAGGCCGATGATCTGCCGCAGGGCGCCCTGGTTGGCATTGATTTTAGCCAGGAAGAAATCGTCGAACAAGAGATTATCCAGCTCCGGATTCTTGTCATAGGCTTCGGTGATCTTGGTCAGAAATTCGGCCTGGATGATGCAGCCGGCCCGGAAAATGGAAGCGATGGCGCCGTAATCGAGGTGCCAGTCATACGTTTCCGAAGCGCTCTTGTAGAGGGAAAAGCCCTGGGCATAGGCGACGATCTTGGCCGCATACAGGCTCTGGCGGACGGCTTCGACGAAGTCCGGGCCGCTCTGGGCCGTCAGGGCCGGCTTGGCAATGACATCCTGCGCTTTGGCACGGCCTGGTGCGTTGGACATGACGCGGGCATTGCAGGCTGCCGTAATCATGGAAATATCGACACCCTGTTTCATCGATTCGATGCTCGTCCAGCGGCCGGTCCCCTTCTGACCGGCAGCGTCGACGATCTTATCCAGGACCTGTCCGCCTGCTTCGTCGTCTTCGGCGAAAATATCCGCGGCGATACCGATGAGGAAGCTCTTCAGTTCGCCCTGGTTCCATTCATGGAAAATCTTAGAAATGGCGGCGTTATCGTAACCGCCGACGTGTTTGAGCAATAAATAAGCTTCGGCGATGAGCTGCATATCGGCGTATTCGATGCCGTTGTGGACCATCTTGACGTAATGGCCGGCGCCGTCTTCGCCGATGTAAGTGCAGCACGGCTTGCCATCAGCCGCTTTGGCCGCAATGGCTTCGTAAATGGGCTGGATTTCAGGATACGTTTCCTTATTGCCGCCCGGCATGATGGCCGGACCGCGGCGGGCGCCCGTTTCCCCGCCCGAAATGCCCATGCCATAGAAATGGATGCCGTCTTCTTTGCAGCGGTCGTAGCGGCGGCGCGTATCGCCGAAATAGGAGTTGCCGCCGTCGATGATGATGTCACCTGTATCCAGGAGGGGCAGCAGCTGGTCGAGCATGCTGTCCACAGGCGCACCGGCCATGATCATGAGCATGATTTTGCGCGGCCGCTTCAGGGAAGCCAGGAAATCCTTCAGCTCGAAGTAGCCCGTAATCTTGTCATGGGGCCGTTCCTTGAGGAACTGTTCCGTCAGATCTGGCGTATAGTTGTAGACCGAAACGTCGTAGCCGTGGTCGGCCATGTTCAGGGCCAGGTTACTGCCCATGACGGCCATGCCGACGACGCCAATATCGTGAAGTGCCATAGGTATCTCTCCTTTTCACTGGAAATTATAATTTCTGCTGGTATGCCGTAATGTCGGCAAATTCTCCCTGCAAGTTATGGTAGAGCCGGACGAAGATGTCGTAGAGCTGCTGGTAGACGGCTACGTTTTCTTCGATAGGCGTATAGATTTTCTTGGCGTGGACCAAGTCGGCCGTATCGGCGATGCTCTTCAATTTGCCGCTGGAAATGAATCCCAGCACGGCCGCCCCGAAAGCAGCGCCTTCACTGTTGTCCGGCAGGGTGATGGGCTGATTGAGGACGTCCGATAAAATCTGGAGCCACAGTTTCGACTTGGTGAAGCTGCCGCTGACGCGGATGTCCTTGATGTCGCCAAATTCCTTGAGAGCTGCCATGACACTGTTCAGGCTGTAGCAGATGCCTTCCATGACGGCGCGGATCATGTGGGACCGGCTGTGATTGAGGGAAAAGCCGAAGAACATGCCCCGCAGTTCCGAGTTCCAGTACGGCGCCCGTTCGCCCGTAAAATACGGCAGGCAGATGAGACCATCGGCGCCGGCATCGACGTGTTCTGCCTTCATGGTCATCAAGTCATAGGGGTCGATGTCCAGCGTTTCCAGAGCACTGCCGCCGTAATGGCAGATTTTGTCGCGGACCCAGCGCAGGATCATGCCGCCGTTGTTGATGGCTCCGCCGGCGACCCACATGTCGTCGGTCAGGTTATAGCACCACGTGCGCATCTGCGGGTCCGTCTTGGGCTGGCGGGTCAGCATGCGCAGGGCGCCGCTGGTCCCGATGGTCCCGCTGAGCTGGCCCGGTTCGACGGCACCGATGCCGACGTTGACCAGGACGCCATCCGTAGCGCCGATGACGACGGGAAGGCCGGCCGGCAGGCGCAAAATCTTGGCAGCGTCTTCACACAAACCCTGGCTGTACGTCGTCGATACGACAGGCGGCAGCTGGTCTTTAGTGACACCGGCATAGGCCAGGATTTCATCATCCCAATCCAAGGTCCGTTCGTTGTACATGCCGCTCGTGCTGGCTGCGGACTTGTCGATGACCCATTGGCCCGTCAAGTGATAGAACAAATAATCTTTCAATGATCCGACATAGCGCATCTGGCGGAAGAGTTCCGGCTGGTTCTGGCGCAGCCAGATGATCTTGGCCAGGGGATAGCAGGCGTGGATGGGGCAGCCCGTCCGTTCATAGAAAGACCGGCACAAGCCTTCGTCTTTCTTCATTTCCCGGACAATAGACGCGCTGCGGCTGTCAGCCCAGGTCTGCATGTCCATGAGGGGGTCTTTGCCTTCGTCGAGGCCGGCGAAACTGTGCATGACCGTGCTCAGGGCGATGCCGGCCAGCTCCTTGTTCTTATAGCGAAGCTGAGCGGCCGTCTTGCTGATGACTTCCTGGACGGCTTCCAGGATCTGGAGCGGGCTTTCTTCGGCCCAGTCCGGATGGGGTGTCAACAAAGGATAAAAAGCTTCCGACGAGCAGACATTAGTCCCGTCTTCCGTATAAGCAATGGCCCGGACGCCAGTCGTACCGACGTCGACGCCGATCCACACTTCCTGGTTCGCCGAATCCATAGGCGTAATGGTATTCATGAGTCATACTCCCTTTCACGTATTTGGCTAAGGAATCTTCTTGATGACTTTATGATACCATTTCCATGGACTATATGCAATAAAAATATCATTTTAAATTTTATATTTTGATACTTTTATGTCATAAAAATAGGCTACGCTATGCGTATAAGGAAAAATCAGCCGTTAGCGGTTAGCGGCTGGTTTTGCGAACCACGAACAGCGGCCTGCGTATTTGCTTTTTTGCCCTTTCTGTGCTATAGTATTTTTGCAAAAGATTATTGTATGAAGGCTTCTGTCATCATATGAAGGCTTCTGTCATCATACATTTTTCTTTATTTTTAGTGTTTGAAGTTTGACGTAAGGGCCTTTAAATTCCATCTACATCAAACATCAAACTTTTAACTTCAAACTGATAATAGCTGTCTTATTAGTTATGACAACTATTATCATGTAATCATGATATTTACAGGAGGGATTCCCATGAAAGTTATCTTATTGAATGGCAGCCGCCGCGAAAAAGGCTGCACCTATACAGCACTGTCTGTCGTCGCCGATACGCTCAAAGAAAACGGCATCGATGCAGAAATCGTCCATGCCCTTCCCGATGACGCCATCGTCGACGCTGTCGCCGAAAAAATGAAGACCGCCGACGGCCTGGTCATCGGCTCGCCGGTCTACTGGGCTTCGCCGTCTGGTGAAATCATCTCCTTCATGGATAAACTGGCTGGTAAAGCCGGTGCTGCCCTGACCCATAAAGTCGGCGCTACCGTCACCTCGGCCCGCCGTGCCGGCACGACAGCCACGCTGGACGTCCTCAACAAATACTTGTCCTACCATCAGATGGTCAGCGTCGCTTCCAACTACTGGCCCATGGTCCACGGCAATACGCCGGAGAACGTCAAGAAAGATGAAGAAGGCCTGCAGATCATGCGGACCCTCGGCCGCAACATGGCCTGGATTCTGAAATGCATCGAAGCCGGCAAAAAAGCAGGCATCGAAGCCCCGGCAACAGAAGCCAAGATCATGACCAACTTCATCCGCTAAGGACTCGTAGGGATAAGAAATCGTAGGGGCCGTCCCAAAGGGCGGCCTGCTCTCGTAACACACTGGCTCTCCTCATAGGAGAGCTGTCAGCGATGCTGACTGAGAGGTTGCTTTTCATAGTTGTTGGCATGAAGTTACTACAAACTGCAAACTTAATACTCGAAAAAGAGGCTGTCACACAAAGACAGCCTCTTTTTCACTCAGAAATTTGTTGTATTTACTACAGCTTTTTCCTCTTATAATGGTATAATAGAAGGCGTACAACTTTGAAAGGGAGTTCCGTTTATGTATCCTATTAATCTCGATCTCACCGGCCAGGCCTGTCTGGTCCTCGGCGGCGGCAGCGTCGCCGAACGCAAGGTCCGGCGTCTCCTCGATGAAGGGGCCGTCGTAACGGTCATTGCACCGGCCTTGACACCAGCTTTGCAGATTCTGGTCGAAGAACATCAACTGTCCTGGCAAAGGCGGACCTATCAGCCTGGCGATGAAACCACCTTCTTCCTCATCATCTGCGCCACCGATGACGAGGCCGTCAGCCAAGCCGTTTCAGCTGCTGCCAAAGCCCAGGGGAAACTGCTCAATGTCTGTGACGTCCCGGACCTGTGCAACTTCACCCTGCCCTCCATCGTCCGCCAGGGCGACCTGCAGCTCACCATCTCCACCAACGGCAAGGCGCCGGCCTTTTCGCGCTGGCTCCGGAAGCACTTGGAACAGCACTTCGACGAACGCTATGGCCGCTGGATGGCTGAACTGGCCGCTATCCGCAAAGAGGGCCAGGCCCTCCTCGCGACCAGCCGGGGCCGCCAGGCCTTCTGGCGCCAGGCCCTGACCGATGACGTCATGGACCTGGTAGAAAACAACGAAATCGACGCCGCCAGCTCCCTCCTCCGGAAGCGGCTGGCCGCCTGGGAAAGGAAAAACCATGAAACGTAATCTGACTATCGGTACGCGGCGCAGCCAGTTGGCCCTGTGGCAGGCCAACTACGTCGCCGAAGCCCTGCGCCGGCACGACCCGGAACTGACCGTCCAGCTCCAGCACATCGTCACGCAAGGCGACAAAATCCTCGATGTCCCTTTGGCCCGCATCGGCGGCAAAGGTCTGTTCACGACAGAACTGGAACAACGCCTCCTGGATGGCACCATCGACCTGGCCGTCCACAGTCTGAAGGACCTGCCGGCGGACGTCCCGGACGGCCTCTGCCTGGCAGCCATTACGGCCCGCCACCATGTCCACGACGCCTTCGTTTCCAATACCTATGCGTCCCTGGAAGCCCTGCCGGCCGGTGCCCGTATCGGCACGTCGAGCCTGCGCCGCAAGGCCCAGCTCCTCCACACCCGGCCTGACCTGTTCGTCGCCGATCTGCGGGGCAACGTCGACACGCGCCTGAAGAAGCTCGACGACGGCCAATACGACGCCATCATCCTGGCCGAAGCCGGTCTGCAGCGCCTGGGCCGGGCCGACCGCATCACACAGCTCCTGCCCGTCGATACGATGATTCCCGCCGTCGGCCAGGGCGCCCTGGCCATCGAAACCCGCGCAGACGACGAATCGTTGAAACAGGCCCTGGCCTTCCTCAATGACGAAGGCACCGCCGCTGCGACGACGGCCGAACGGACCTTTCTGGCCGCCATCAACGGCAGCTGCCAGGTCCCGGTCGGCGTCTACGGCACCGTCCAGGACGGCATCCTGACGCTGCAGAGCATCATCGCCGCTCCCGACGGCAGCCAGGTCTGCCGCACGACGACACGCGGCTCCGCGGCGGACAGCGCCGCCATCGGCCACGAGGCCGCCTGCACACTCCTCGACGACGGCGGCCGCCGCATCCTCACTGATTTGGGCATCATCCCGACCTATTAAGGAGGTTCTCTCTATGAACGGTATCGTTTATCTCACTGGCGCCGGTCCCGGCGACTACCGCCTGCTCACCCTGCGGGGCCGGGAGGTCCTGGAACGGGCCGATGTTGTCATCTACGACTATCTGGCCGATCCGCGCCTTCTAGAATTTGCTCCGCCAACAGCGGAAAAAATATATGTCGGCAAAAAAGCGGCCGACCACACCTTGTCCCAAGATAAAATCATCGACCTGCTCATTGCCAAAGCCAAAGAAGGCAAGATTGTCGTCCGTCTCAAAGGCGGCGACCCCTTCGTCTTCGGCCGCGGCGGCGAAGAAAGCCGGGCGCTCCACGACGCGGGCCTGCCCTTTGAAATCATCCCAGGCGTCACGTCGGCCATCGGCGCCCCGGCCTATGCCGGTATCCCCGTGACCGACCGGACGGCGGCTTCGTCCTTTGCCGTCGTCACAGGTCACGAAGACCCGACCAAAGGCCAGTCATCGATTCACTGGGACAAACTGGCAACGGCCGTCGATACGCTGGTCTTCCTCATGGGCGTCCACAACCTGCCATCCATCACCCAGCAGCTCGTCGCCCACGGCCGGCCTGCAACGACGCCGGCAGCCCTGGTCCGCTGGGGCACCAAGGCCGACCAGGAAACGCTGGTGGCTACGGTCGGAGATATCGCCGAAAAAGCGGCGGCCTGCCATTTCAAGGCACCGGCCGTCTTCATCGTCGGCGACGTCGTCGCCCTGCGGCCGTCCATGCAGTGGTTCGACACGAAGCCGCTCTTCGGCCTGACCATCGCCGTCACCCGGACCCACGCCCAGGCGCCGGACCTGACACACCGCCTGGAAGAACTGGGCGCCCGCTGCCTGGAAGTGCCGACCATCCGCATCACGCCGCCGACAGACGGCTACCAGGCACTGGATACTGCCATAGCGGACCTGGAACATTACGACTGGGTCATCTTCACCAGCACCAACGGCGTCGATGCCTTTTTCCGCCGTCTCCAGCATCACGGCCGCGACAGCCGTGCCCTGGGCCGGGCTAAGCTAGCCGCTATCGGCAGCGCCACAGCCAAGGCCCTGACAGCTTATGGTCTCCAGGCCGACGTCGTCCCCGGCGCCTACTGTGCCGAAGACCTGGCCGCCGCCCTGGAGCCGCACCTTTCCGGCAAAGAACGCATCCTCATCCCCAGGGCCAAAGAAGCCCGATCGGTCCTGCCCGATACACTGCGCCGCTGGGGTGCCGTCGTCGATGTCTGCCAGGCCTATTGCACTGTCGAAGCCTGTGAAAACGGCGCCGTCCTGAAAGACCTCCTGGACCGCCGTGCCATCGACGTCGTGACCGTCACCAGCTCGTCAGCCGTCCGCAGTTTCCTCTCCCTGAGCCAGGCCCAGGCCAGCGACCTGGATGATATCACCTTCGCCTGCATCGGCCCCATCACGGCCCGTACCTGTCAGGAAGCGGGCCTGAAAAAAATAGTGACAGCCCAGACCTACACCATTGCCGGCCTGGCTGAATGTATTACAGATTGGAGAATCAAACAGTCATGAAATTGAATACCTTACGCCCCCGCCGCCTGCGCCTTTCCGCTCCCCTGCGCGCTATGGTCCGGGAAAACCATGTATACCTCAACGATTTGATTTACCCTATCTTCGTCGTCCCCGGCACGAATGTCAAAGAAGAAATCCCCAGCATGCCCGGCTGTTATCACCTGTCCGTAGACAACGCCGTCCGCCTGGCCGAAGACATCTATGCCTTAGGGCTGCGGGCCATCGAAGTCTTCGGCCTGCCGGCTTACAAAGACGAAATCGGTTCCAGCGCCTGGGACCCGCAGAGCCCGGTCCAGTGCGCCATCCGGGCCATCAAGAAAGCCCTGCCGGACATGGTCATCGTCGGCGACGTCTGCCTCTGCCAGTACACCGACCACGGTCACTGCGGCCAGATCAAAGACCACTACGTCGATAACGACGCCACGCTGAAACTGCTCAACAAAGTCGCCGTCAGTCAGGCCGAAGCCGGTGCCGACATCGTCGCCCCGTCGGACATGATGGACGGCCGCATCGCCTCCATCCGCCAGGCCTTGGATGAAGAAGGCTTCATCAACACCATCATCATGTCCTATGCCGCCAAATATGCCTCCGGCTTCTACGGCCCCTTCCGCGACGCCGCCGATTCGGCACCGCACTTCGGCGACCGCCGCCAGTATCAGATGGACCCGGCCAACGGCCGCGAAGCCATGAAGGAAATCGACCTCGACCTGGAAGAAGGCGCCGACATCATCATGGTCAAGCCAGCCCTGTCCTACCTGGACATCGTCTACCAGGCCCGTCAGCGCTGCCAGCGGCCCATTGCCACGTACAACGTCAGCGGCGAATACGCCATGGTCAAAGCGGCTGCCCGAAATGGCTGGATCGACGAAAAGCGCATCGTCATGGAAGAATTGACCAGCATGAAGCGCGCCGGTGCGGACATCATCATCACCTACCACGCCGTCGACGTCGCTAAGTGGCTGAAGAACGGCGAAGTCGAGGCCTAACGATGGACCTCGTCATCCTTGGCCTCAACCATAAGACCGTCCCCGTCGCCATTCGGGAACGCTTCACTATGACGCCGGACGCCATCCACCAGGGCCTGCAGCACCTCGACGATTACGGCGGCCTGCGCGAAGCCGTCGTCCTGTCGACATGTAACCGGTCCGAAGTCTACGCTGTCGTCGACGACATCCGGGACAACGAACAGGCCCTGCGCGACTTCTTCCTCGACCTGGCCGGCCGCCCGGCTTATGACCCGGCGTATTTCTACAGCTATACGGGGAAAGCCTGCATCCACCACCTGTTCACCGTCGCCGCCAGCCTGGACTCACTGGTCCTCGGCGAAGGTCAGATACTCAGTCAGGTCAAACAGGCCTACGTCATGGCCCATGAAAACGGTGCGACCAGTGCCATCCTCAACATGCTCTTCCAGCAGGCCATCGCCACAGGCAAACGGGTCCGGACGGAAACGCACATTGCCTACAATGCCGTATCCGTCAGCTATACCGCTGTCCAGATGGCCGAAAAAAGCCTGGGCTCCCTCTCTGGCCGGAACCTCCTGCTCTACGGCGCCGGCCAGATGGCCCGCCTGACAGCCCAGAATTTCTTAGGCAAAGGTGCCGGGAAACTGTACATCGTCAACCGCCATCTGAATCGGGCCCAGGAACTGGCGGCGGACGTCGGCGGCCAGGCCGTCCACTATAAAGAAGTCCAGTCCGTCGTTTCCGATGTCGACATCATCATCGCCTCGACTGGCGCACCGCACTATGTCATCACCGTCCCGCGGCTGCAACGTTTCCAGGAACTGCGCCAAGGGCGGCCCCTGCTGATCATCGACATCGCCGTCCCGCGCGACGCCGACCCGGCAATCACCCAGATTCCCGGCGTGACCTTATATAACATCGACGACCTGCAGGAAGTCGTCCACGATAACGAAGCGACGCGTCAGCGCGAAGCCATTGCCGCCAGCTATATCGTCGACGAAGCCGTGGACACCATGATTGAACGCTATCAATACCTGTCCGTCCGCCCCGTCGTCCTCAGCCTGTCCCAGCAGGCCGAACGGACGCGGCGCCATTTCGTCAAGCGGGCGCGCAACAAACTGCCCGAACTGACAGACGACCAGTTCCGCGTCGTCGAGAACTTATCCCACATCCTGGTCCGCAAAATCCTGCGCGCTCCCCTGCGGCGCACCGTCGAAGCGGCCAACACGCCCGATGAAGACCGGGTCGTCCGTGAACTGCGGAATGTATTCAACTTAGACATCAAAGAATGAGGAGGCCTTCCCATGCTCCATTTAGAAAAATCAGCTACGGCTTTTGCCGAAGCGCAGACCCTCATGCCGGGCGGCGTCAACAGCCCGGTCCGCTCGTATAACCGTATTGGCTGTCCGCCGCCGTTCATCGCCTGGGCCAAAGGCAGTACCATCTGTGACATCGACGGCAATCAGTACATCGACTACGTCGGTTCCTGGGGTCCCATGATCGTCGGCCATGCCCACCCCCGCGTCGTCAAGGCCCTGCAGGAAGCGGCCACGCGCGGCACGAGCTATGGCGCCCCGACGCTGATTGAATCGCAGCTGGCCAAACTGGTCAAAGAAATCTACCCGTCCATCGAAAAACTGCGCATGGTCAATTCCGGCACGGAAGCGACGATGAGCGCCATCCGCGCCGCCCGCGGCTATACGGGACGCGATAAAATCGTGAAATTCATCGGCTGCTATCACGGCCACGGCGACAGCCTGCTGGTCAAAGCCGGTTCCGGTGCCGCCACCTTCGGCCAGCCCGACAGCCCCGGCGTCACAGCCGGCACGGCCAAAGACACGCTGACCGTCGCCTATAACGATGCCGACGCCTTCCGGGAACTCATGGACCGCTGCGGCGACGACATTGCCGCCGTCATCGTCGAACCCATTGCCGGCAACATGGGCCTGGTCCTGCCGGAAGAAGGCTATCTGCAGCTCTTGCGTGACGAAACACAGAAGCATGGCACGGTCCTCATCTTCGACGAAGTCATGTGCGGCTTCCGCACGGCCCTGCACGGCGCCCAGAGCATCTATCACATCGTCCCGGACATGACGACCCTGGGCAAGATCATCGGCGGCGGCCTGCCCGTCGCAGCCTATGGCGGCCGTAAAGACATCATGGACTGCGTCTCGCCGGCCGGCCCGGTCTACCAGGCCGGTACCCTCAGCGGCAACCCCCTGGCCATGGCAGCCGGACTGGAAACGCTGCGCCTCATCACAGAAGACCCGGATTACATCGAAAAAGCCTGTGCCAAAACGAAAATCCTGACAGACGGCCTCAAAGACGCCGCTGCCCAGGCCGGTGCTGCCGTCCAGGTCCATCGGGCCGGCACCATGTTCAGCGTCTTCTTCAGCGCCGTCCCGGTCACCAACTACGCCACGTCCGAAGCCAGCGACCAGGACGCCTTCCGCCGCTACTTCCTGTCCATGCTGGAACAAGGCATCTACCTGGCACCGTCCCAATTTGAAACAAACTTCGTCTCCGGCGCCCACAGCGATGAGGATATCGCACGCACCGTCAAAGCCGCGGAAACAGCATTCCGGGCGGCCCGGGGATAAGGCCCTGCGGGCCGTGGGCCGTGGTTCGTGAGTCGTAGACCGTGGATTGCTGGAGATTGTGCAGACACCCTTTCGGTGTAGGGGCGCCCGAGCGAATCCTGTGCACAGCCTCAGCCTGCATTTCTACGAATTTTCGGCAAACGAATCACGCCAAACGAACCACAAAAAAAGCTGCCGCTTATGCGACAGCTTTTTTTTACGCTTTTTACAGGATCTTCGACAGGAAGAGTTTCGTCCGTTCTTCTTTCGGGTGGAAGAAGATGTCGTCCGGTTTGCCCTGTTCGAGGATTTTCCCTTCATCGATGAACAGGACGCGGTCGGCGACTTCCCGGGCAAAGCCCATTTCATGGGTAACGATAGCCATGGACATGCCGTCTTTGGCCAAATCCTTGATGACGTCCAATACTTCGCGGACCATTTCCGGGTCCAGGGCCGACGTCGGTTCGTCAAAGAGCATGAATTTCGGCTTCATGGCCAGGGCGCGGGCAATGGCCACACGCTGCTGCTGGCCGCCGGACAAGGTTTCCGGATAGGCATCTTTCTTATCGGCCAGGCCGACTTTTTCCAACAGCTGGATAGCCGTCTTCGTCGCTTCTTCCTTGCTTTCACCACGGGTCTTCATGGGCGACAAGATAATGTTCTGCAAGACCGTCATGTGCGGGAAGAGATTGAAGCGCTGGAAGACCATGCCGACTTCCTTGCGGATATTGTTGATGCTCTTGGCATCGCTCATGCTGATGCCGTCGACGATGATTTCCCCAGCCGTCGGCTGTTCCAGATAATTGATGCAGCGCAGAATCGTACTCTTACCAGAACCGGACGGGCCGATGATGACGACGACTTCTTTATCCTGAATGGTCAAGTCGATGCCCTTGAGGACGTCGTGCTTGCCAAAACTTTTTTTCAAACCTTTAATTTCTATCATCCGTTGCGAACCTCCGTTCCAAATAGCTTACAAGACGGGCAATGGTCAAGGTCATGACCAGGTAAATGGCAGCAACCGTAAGCCAGATTTCAAAAGAACCATAGGTCTTGGCGATGATGAGCTGGCCGCGGCGGGTCAATTCTTCAAAGCCGATGACCGAAACCAGGGACGTTTCCTTGGTCATGGAAATAAATTCGTTGCCTAACGGCGGGATGACGTGTTTGAAAGCCTGGGGCAAGATGACGTAGCGCATGGTCTGCATCCACGATAAGCCCAGGGACCGGCCGGCTTCCATCTGGCCTTTATCGACAGACTGGATCCCAGCGCGGAAAATTTCCGAAACATAAGCCCCACTATTGATCGAGCAGGCAGCGACGGCAGCGACGAAAGGATTGATACGTTCACCGATAACCATGGGCAGGGCAAAATAAATCAGGAAAATCTGGACCAGCATAGGCGTACCACGGATAATATTGACGTAGCAGACGGCAATGACCTGCAGGACCTTGACGCCTGACAGACGGCAGACACTGGTAATCAGGCCGAAAATGAAACCCAGGCCGACAGCAATCGCCGTGATTTCAATGGTAACACCGGCACCGGCTAACAGCAGGGGCAATGAGTTCCAAATCAGACTAAAATCAAACGACATGATAACACTCCTCTAAACGACACTCTATAACATATGATAATATATACGCTACTCTATTATACGTGCATATTTATAAGATGTCAACGCATTGAAGGGGATTATCGCACGAAGGCTGCCGTCGTCATGCATAACCCCTTTTTCACGTCGTTTGCCGTGGGTCGTGGTTCGTTTGCCGTAATAAACAAACGCAGTCCGCAGTCGGCTGGCCGCAGGCCGCGGTGTAGGGGCCTCCATAAGCGGAGGCCCGCGCGAATCCTGTGGGTGTCCCAAACCTGTATTTGTGAGAGCTTTCGCAAAAAAAGAGGCTGTGCACAAGGAGCATTTCCTTTATGCACAGCCACGGCAAACGAATCACGTTGCACGCCAAACGGCGCCGCAGGCGCCTTATCTCCCTAAGAGATGGACCAGGCTCAACAGATTTTCGTCGATGGGATAGCGCAGGGCTTCGGCTTCCGAATATGGCGTCGCTACGACGCGGTTATCGATGAGGCCGACGACACAGTTGTACGTGCCAGCCAGCAGGCTGTCGACGGCTTTCTGGGCAAAACGGCCGGCCATGATGGCGTCATAAGCCGACGGAGCGCCGCCGCGCTGGACATAGCCGAGGACGGTCAAGTTCGGCGAAAGGTAGGTGTGTTCTTTGATGTAGTCGACGACATCAGCCCCTTTGGCAGCACCTTCGGCGACGATGACGATGCTGCTCAATTTCTTCATGCGGTGCGATTCTTCCAGGTGACGGCAAAGGGCTGCCAAGTCGACAGGATGTTCCGGGACCAGGACCGCTTCGGCACCGGAAGCCATGCCGGCATTGAGGGCGATGAAACCGGCTTCGCGGCCCATGACTTCGATGACGGCGACGCGGTCATGGGAGAACGCCGTGTCGCGGATCTTATTGACCGATTCCAGGACCGTATTGACAGCCGTATCGAACCCCAGGGTATACTGCGTCCCCATCATATCGTTGTCGATGGTGCCGGGAATGGTAATCGTCGGGATGCCCCAGCGGCTCAAAGCCTGGGCACCGCGCATGGAGCCGTCGCCACCGACGACGACGAGGGCATCTATTTCCAGTTCACGCAGGTAGGCAGCTGCTTTTTTCTGCGTTTCTTTTTCCTTGAATTCCAGGCAGCGGGCTGTCCGAAGCATGGTGCCGCCACGATGGATGATGGCACCGACGTCACGGCGGCCCAAGGGGCGCGTTTCATGGCTAAGCAGGCCTTCATAACCGCGGATGATGCCTTCGACAGTGAGACCCTTCTGGATGGCATACCGCGTGACGCCGCGGATAGCCGCATTCATACCAGGAGCGTCGCCGCCACTGGTCAATACTCCGATTTTGTTGATCATTTTACATCATTCTCCTTCTTTTCCCGGGCAATGAATTGCACATGCCTTTCGTTGATTTTATGGACAATGGATTCGACGATCTGTGACGCTCCCCCGCGCGTCGTATCAATGACGCAGTCGCAGTACGGATAGACCTCTTCCCACTGTTTCATCATCGTGTGGACGAAATCATGAAGATTCTCATAATCGACAGTCGGCCGCTTGCCTATATGACGGCTGACCCGTTCTTCCACGCGGAACGGTTCGGACAATAAAGCGACGATAAATCCATGACGATGCAGGATTCGATAAGTACCGACATTCATGGGAAAGTTGCCGCCAAAGGAAATGACAGCTTCATGATAGCGGCTGACTTGCTGCAGGACATTGATTTCCCGTTCGCGAAAAACTTTTTCTCCGGCACTGGCATAGAACTCGGCAATGGTCATGCCCACAGCCCGTTCAATACGCCGGTCCGTATCGACAAATTGCCAGCCGAGGCGCTGGGCCAGCTTGCGGCCAATATGACTTTTGCCGCTCCCCATCATGCCGACGAGAACGATATTCCGCTTCATCATTATCGGCGCACCTCCTCTATTAGTATACTCTGCATATGTACCTCCTTATTCTATCATAATTTTTTCTCCTTGACACAAAAAATTCTGTACTTTTTCTTCATAGAACTATAAATGGAGTGAATTCCCCTTCATAACAAGATGTTTCCGCCCCTATTCAATCCCCAAGGCCTGCCGTATAATAGAAACATATTCTATGGACGCGAGGAGAAATCATATTATGAAAATCACACAGCTTATGTATATCAATGAAATAACAGGACTGTCGTGCCGCGGCAATGAATGTTTCTTGCCATATGGCGAAATGCTCTGCCTGGCAGGGCGGCCCGTTCCGACAGCGCGATTATGGGACAAACTGCAAAAAGACGGGTACATCGAATTCCCGGACAAGACGGGCTGCATGGATGGCACGTGCCGCCTGACGCAGCAAGCTTTCACGCCGCGCAAATCCGTTTACGACCTGAGCCGGACCGATTCATCAGGCACGGTGAAGGCCGCTACGATTACGGTAGAACAGTTCCCGCGGCCGACGGCCATCGAAGGCCACAAAGTCCGGGGCCTCATGGCAGTGACTCAGCCCCGTATGCCATCGAATACGGCAGAAGCGTTGACCTTGGCAGGCGTCCTGGATACGGCCGGCCAAATCGCCCTGGCCTTCGGTGTCATCCGCCTGGTATACGACGACACACTGCCCGTCGCCGACGACGATGCATCCCGGCTCCGCGACGAACTGGCCCAGACCCAGGCCTATTACCAGACCTTGCAGGAAAATTACGACGGCTACGTCCAGACGCTGGAACAATCCCTGTGCGAATGGGAAACGCGCTGTCCCCAGGAAGACGTCGAAAAAAGGGCCTTTCCCCTGCCCGACGACTACACGTCGCGCCTGGAAAAGGCCCTGGAAGGCTTCCGCGTCTGTCTGGCCGGAGGCAGCGCCCTGTGGCATGACAAAGTCCGCACGCACTTCCCCCATTGGATGATTTTAGAAAACAAGCACTTCGACGTCCAAAAACTGCAAGGCGCCGATGTGCTCATCATCAACACTAACCACACGGGCCACGCCCTGGTCCGCAAAGCCTGCCAGCAGGCTGCGTCCCAAGGGACCCTGGTGTGCTACACCAGCCGCTACAACCTAAACGCCGTCGCAGCCGACGTACTCTATGCCCTAGGCGAATAAGCCTTACGGCTTGACATCTTTCAATTCCGCCTTAAATTCCTGGGCCAGCCGGTTCAGGCTGTCGTCACCATTCAAGGCCGGATTGGTCGTGGCCCCGTTGGCCATGGCCGTGTACAATACCGACGCGAAATCATCACGCGTCATCATAGGACTCTTCAACACAGCCGGACGCTTGAATCCCTTGAGCGCGCCGGCTTTTTCTAATTTAGCTACATAAGCATAGGCCCAATGATTTTCTGGAACATCTGGGAAAATATCGTCGCCGTGTGCTACCGCTGTCGGACGAGCCGCCTGAGACTGGTTCTGAGCCAGTTTTTCCAGGATCGCCGTCTGCCGTGCCAAAATCTGAGTCAAGGCTGCCGTATCGCCAGACGGAGCGGCTGGCATGGCCGTCGTCACAGCCGGAGCCGGCGTTGCCGGAACGACCGCTTTCACCGGAACTGGCGTAGTGACAGGAGCCGGAGTGACAACAGGTGCCGGAGTAGCAACAGGCGCCGGACGGGCCGGAGCGGCCTGCTGTACGACAGGAGCCGCCTGGACCGGATGCGTAACCACAGGCTGAGCTGCCCGTTGTTCATGACCGCTACGTCCCATCTTCCAGGTGATGCCGGCGTTGACCATATTTTCACCGCCACCCATACTGCCACCGATGGACAAGATGGTCGTATCATTGGGATGATAATAAGCTCCAATAGCCACGGCATTGGCGTCATGGTAATGACCGATACCGGCCGAGAAATCCCACTTATCATTGGGATCATAGGTCCCCGGATGGAGCGCTGCCAATGCAGCTGCCCCGGCTCCGACACGGTTCAAGCGGTTGCCCAGTTTATTCACCGCCCGTCCCAGTTCGCCGATGTGAGCAGCGTTTTCCGCAATGGCTTCTCCCTGCCGGGCAGCCAGTTCGTTCACCTGTTTCACGTTCACCGCATCAGTGTCCGCACTGCCGTCAGCCACATTGGTGATCTTCTGGCTGTTGGCGTTCAGGCCATCGCTGGAAATGTAGGTCTTATCTCCCACGTTGTATTTTTCCGCCGTGACGGTCTTAGCGCTCACAGCCCCGGCATTGCCTTCAATGGTCACATTCTTCAGGTCGATCTTTTCCTTGTTCAAGCTCAATTTAAAGTCCGTGCCGCCAGTACTGTTCTTGCTCTGGCTATCCACCTGGATGTTATCCTCAGCGCTGACAGAGGAGTGTTGCCCGGCTGTGGTGTAAATCTGGTCCATCCGGGTATCCAGCCCGGTCACCCGATCATCCAAGTTGTTGATGGCTCCGGTGACATTTTTGGTCCCGTCAGAATTTTTCAGAGTATCATGGAGCTGGATCACATCCCCGACTTCACTGGCCTTGGCCACATCTTTGATCACTACGGACCCCTGTTTCTCTCCCTGGCCATTGATCACATCCATGGCAACGCTGTGACTGTCTTCCCGGTCCGTTCCGTCCAAGTCCTTTCCGATGGTGTATTCCCCGGTCTGGATATGCTGTTCATTGTTCTGAGCCGTGGTAGTCACCTGGGAAATGGCCTGTTGGAGCTGGCTTTCCGTAGCAGCTTTGGTGGAACCGATGTAGCCTCCGGCCGAAGCTTCCTGGTTGGCTTTGGCCGTATCCCATTGGGTATTGCTCAGATTGCTTACCGTGCGCTCTGTACCGCTGCTGCTGATCATAACCCCATCGGTTCCTACAGTAACGCTGTTGTTTTTCAAAGTCACGCCGCCTGCCTGAAGAGATCCATCTGCGCCCAGATTGATATCTTTGTTCAGTCTGACTTTGATATGCCCATTGGTATCCGCAGTTGTCGTTTCCGCAACAGTTGTGATATTTCCATCCCCTACAACGCCGATGGCTTGGCCCAGTACCTGGGAAACTTCTTTATTTTGATCATCAGACAATTTGAAGCCGCCGGACTGGGAAGCCAGGGTCACCTGTTGGATGGCGGAAGCCAGCTGGGCTTCCGTAGCCGCCCTGTCCTCCACATAGTTGGACTGGTTCCAGGTAGTGTTGTCCAAACCGGTGATGTAATACCCTTCATCGGTGCTTACCCCGTCTTTCTGTTTGCCGATGACCAGGCTGATGGTATGTCCTTTATCATCCGTTCTCGGAGTAAAGGTAACGGTATTCATGCCAGTCAGATCCGCCTGGAGCCCATAGGTAAAGGAAGCTCCCTTCTGGACCAGGGACAGGTTGTTCCCGGCATTGAAGATTACCGTATCTCCGGCCGAAATCTGTTTGTCCACAGGGTTGGCCGTTTCATCCGTCTGGCTGCCGCTGCCGGATTTTCCGGAAGCTGCCTTCCAGTAAGTCTGGTTGATGGTTTCCGCCACGTTCTTGGCGGTAACCAAACCATCATCTGCCATATTGATGGACGAAACTTTGCCATCCGCAGCCGTCAGTGCCTTGGTCTTCAGTCCATAGGTCACATTCGCTGCATCAGTTCCGGCAGATTCTGTGTTAGCGGTAAGATACTGGCTGCCCGTGAAGGACACCTTCTTGCCAGCGCCGATGTCAGCAACCTTCTGGCCGTCATTACCGGCAAGCTGCCAACCACTGCCGACCTGAGCCTGGACTTCTTTCAGCTGGGACACATTGACCGCATCGGCATCATCTGTGCCTTTTCCAACTCCGGTAATCTTATTGCCGCCATTATTCAGGCCAGTATTGGTCAGTTTCACAGGAGACTTGGTCTTGTCAGACGGTGTCAGAGTAATCCCCTGCCCATTCTGGATATAGGTATTGCCTGCGGCGTCAGTGGTCGTAATACCCTTCGCATCCTGAACCGTGGACCCATTCGTCGCATCGGACGTGGTGACTTGGGAAATACTGATTTCTTTATTCAGGCCGTAAGTAAACTGAGTGCCATCCTGAGTCAAAGTCAGGTTGTCGTCCTTGGCAAAATGAATAGTATCCCCGGCTTTAACTGAGGTCTTATTGTCCGGCGTATCGTCAGCCACCACACTGATGGAAGCACTATTAATGGCATTAGCTACATCCTGGGTCGTTGCCAGTCCATTGGCTGTGGAAGTAACCGTACCAGCCTTATCACCGGTACCAGAACCAAATGTGCCGGTGGTCACATCCACCTTCACCGTGGCATTGCCAGTGCTGTCATCCTTCGTGACTACAGACTTGGTATAGTTGCCGTTATCATAGGTCACGGTCTTGCCCTTACCGATATTGGCGTTTACATCTGCATTCGCCGGATCTTTGCCTTTGATTGTCCAACCTGCGTTCACATCGGACTGAATGGCTTTGAGCTGCGATACATTGACCGCATCCGTATCGTTACTGCCATTGGCAACACCACTGATGACCCTGTTTCCCGCGTCGATACCGCTGGCGGCAATCTTCGGCCCGCCGGAAATGGTGAGACCCTCTGTATCCAGTGTGCTATTGCCGGTAGTGACTTTCTTCAGGGAAATCTCCTGATTCAGGTTGTAGGAAACAGCACCGCTCTCTTCTACAGAAGCAGTTGTATTAGTGCCGTCATTGAAGGTCAGGCCGTTTTTCAGCGTCACCGATTTCGCAGCTTCTTTGTTGGCTTTCACTGCCAGATTGTCCACATTCACCGTATAGGTATGGTGTCCATCAGCATCTGTATCAGCCAAAGTGATATTCGTGCCCTGGGTCAGCAATGTACGGGCAGACTGCAGCTGCTTAACATTAACCGCATCTGCATCATCCGTACCTGCCGTCACATTATGGATTTTCTGGCTGGCTGCATCAATGCCGCTGCTGGTAAATTTCGGGCCATTGGCAATCGTAAGGCCTGTGGTATCCAGGGTAGTCTTTACGGTTCCATCAGCACCAGCCAATGTCATCTGGCCGCCGTTGGTCCCTGTGCCGTCGAGCTTGATGGTTTCTTTATAGCTTTCCCCACTGCCAGAGCCCAACTGAGCGGTGTTCAGGTCCTTGAGGTTGCTGGCCAGCTGTACATGGAGGGCATTCTTGTCCGCATCTGCAACAACAGCAATGTTATTGCCGGTGAGCTTGGCAGTATCCACCGTGTTGGTGGTCTTGCCATCGACGTTGGACGAAGTGACAGCATCGCTGCCGCCGGTGATGGAAATAGCCTCGTTGGAGCCACGGGCCACGACGTTCTGATCGTCTGCCGCAGTGGTACCGAAGCTGGAATTGTCACCGCCGAAGCGGATCTGGCGGGTCAGAGCATAGAGTTGGGAGCCGTTGACGGCGTCGGTGCTCGTAGGACCGACAAGGCCAGCAGATACGTTCTGGATGCGGCGGGTAGCGTCTTTACTGCCTACTGTAACAATACCATCAGCCTGACTGCCCGCATAGTTGCAGCTACTATCATTGCCATAGGTGTAATCTGTGTCGTAGTTGGTCACGCCGGCAGAGATACCGTCCTTGTCCATTGCCGCGATATTGGCCGCATGGATATACTTGGCTTCATATTTCTGCTTGATGGCATTTTTGGCTTCGTCTGTGGCAGCGTTCTTGTATTCATCCGAAGCAAGTGCTTCTGTATCGCCCTGGTCTTGGGCCAACTGGATGGCTTCCGCCGTTGCCGACTTAGACGCCGTGGCGGAAGATTTTGTGCCGAGATAGACGGAATTGCCGAGAGTAGCTGTCACATCGTTGCCGAGGATCTGGAGATTGGATACGGGTGTCGACTGCTTTGTTGCATCGACGGCGTTGTATTGGCTTTGAAATACTTGTACAGATTGGACACATAAGTGATATTCCCGCTGTTGTCCGTGATTTTTTCCACACCCAGGGCATTGACGGCTGAATCCAAAGCCAGCAGATTGTAGGCAGTGGATTGCCCGTTATAAATATAGAAACCGTTTTCAGGAGGCCGCAGTTCCGTATACAAGGTTCCGCCAGTGAGCAGTTATTCGTTTCCATCAGCAATGGTCCCAATACCCAGGGCTTCACCCCAGAGTTTGGCATTGTCTTCCTGCTTTTTCTTTTTTTCATCATCTGTAGCGCCAGTGGTGATGTTTTTACCAATATTGGATGCATTCACATTGGCCTTGGAAGCCAGGCTGTTGTCGCCAGTAGTCAGTTTGGTTTCCAAGTCACTGATGGCCGTTGTATTAGCGGCAATATTGCTCGTATTCGTAGCAATGCTTGCTGTGTTTTTGTCTATTGCCGTCTTATTCGCAGCAATAGTGCTTGTATTCTTGGCAATGCTTGTAATATTCTTTTCTATCGCCGTCTTATTTTCACCAATAGCGGTTTTATTACCCTCTATATTACTTTGATTGGTTCCGATATTAGTTGTATTCGTATCTATTGATGTTTTATTGTTAGCAATATCCTGGGCATTCTTGACTACCTGCTTATCCAGAGCCTGGATATTCTTGACTTCTGTATTGGTATCAGATATATAGGTAGTATCCCCACTCCCCGTATTCCCACTTCCCTCTTCTGCCTGCACGGCCACCCCCACGGGCATAGCCAGGCTCATGGACAAGACGGTCATCACGATGCCTCGGGCCAGGCTCCCGTGTTTGCTGAAAACGGTTTTCAGCATTTCTGGGGTTTCTGATTTGGTACGGCCTTTGGCAAGTTCGGATACGACTTGATACATGCATCGCGTCCGGTTGTAAATGACTTTATACGTCTTGTTCATGATAAAACCTCCTGCACGCCTTATGATGTCACAATGAGTTCAAGTAATTCAGTCTATTTCATCAAATATATGCTTATAATAGTGACAAAATATGGCATTTTTATATGCGAATTGTATACACTATTCATTATATGCCTCTGATAAGTATTTTTCAATAAACCCGCCATACGTTTGTAAAATAAGACAGGTCTGTCCATTTCTCGTGCAATTTTTCACGGTATATTGACGGTTGCCTCGGCGACGCGCTATAGTAAAATGAAGAAGGAGGTGTTATCGTGAAAATTTGGAAACAGGCTATCCTGGCCGCCTTGTTCTGCACCTGCACGACCTTGTCCGGACGGGCTGCCGACGAAGCTGCCAAAACGGTCCCAGCCGAGCCAGCCGCACAGGTCCAGGCCGCTAATCCGGCTGATACAGCCAAGGCCAGTGTACCGACGGACCCTTTGGCCGGCCATACGGGCAAGATCATCGACAAATACTACCTGACCAAAGGGTCGACCTATAAAGACGTGACGACGCTACTCCAGACCATCGACTCCCATCGGACCAGCTTGGACGCCAAGGACAGGCCCTATTATTTCCGCGTCGACAAAGACCTGACGGATAAGTATTTCCGCCGCGTCCGGGCCTATGACGACAAGACAACGGAACAGATTGGCGAATACTTAGTTGCCAAAGATAAGAGTTCCGTCTGGCGCATGGACACATCTCATGAAGGCCTGATTTATGGCAGTGCCGAAAAAATGATGAAAAAGAGCCGCATCATTATCTACCCGCGCTATCTGGCCTTGGGCAGCAAGGGCCTCGTCGCCTTGCAGACGCCCGGCAATGTTCCCTATGACCTAACGGCTAAAAGCCTCAATGAATCGGTCGCCAAAATTGGAGAAGACAACACGATCATCCCCGTAAAGACAGGCCAAGTCGATATCTTGGCGGACGTCACCGTCGGCGACATCAAAGAAACGGCATCGCGCCGCATCTCCGTCGTCACCCAGGCCGATTTGGAACGCATGGCCTACAACGCCTACCTGACCCAACTGTATATGGACACCTATTGGAACTGGGGCGGCCCCTTTTACCGTGATTGGGGCTGGCACCGTCCACCACCGCCGCACCATGGCCACCGGCCACCGCGGAGATGATAAAAGGGCTTGTCGCACGTGCGACAAGCCCTTTTAAGTGGTTAGTGGCTAGCAGT